>RCNC010002326.1_pt1 | contig 12699 bp, 13 predicted proteins | sample 2041301 | NCBI WGS metagenome assembly RCNC01 (sample SAMN09708231, study PRJNA481090) | Marine sediment metagenome, whole genome shotgun sequencing project. | biome: marine sediment; feature: ocean; material: sediment; isolation source: Sewage treatment plant 13A marine sediment (STP13A) ... | reverse complement strand
ATATACAAGGCGTAGCGGTTTTTCAGGGACGAGACTATACATATAGTATGTCGAGTTCCTGAAAAACCGCTACAACGCAGTAGATGAGCCTTTTTACGATGCCAGCAATTTTTTGAGCTGCTCTAAGGCTTTGTCAGACATTTTAAAAGAATGTTCAGGTCCGGGGAATGATGCTTCAACGACTTCATCTTTGTAAGTTTTGAGAGCATTGATAATAGTCGGCCTTATTTTAGTATACTGCTTGACGAATTTAGGCACGAACTTGTCAAATAATCCGATCATATCGTGCGTTACCAGTACCTGTCCGTCAACATCAACTCCGGCTCCGATTCCGATGACAGGCACGTTGACCGTTTTTGTCACGAGTTTTCCAAGTGGCGCTGGGACAGCTTCCAGGATCATGGAAAATACGCCGGCATCTTCCAGCGCTCTGGCGTCGTCGAGAATTCGCATGGCTGCTTTGGCATCTTTCCCCTGCATCTTGAATCCTCCCAGGGCGCTGGCTGTCTGGGGTGTCAGACCGATGTGTCCTTGCACAGGGATGCCTGCTTTTACAATTGCCTCTACAGTCGAAGCAAAGTCAACACCTCCCTCCAGCTTAACAACATCGCAACCGCCTTCTTTCATCAGGCGCCCGGCGTTTATTATCGCTTCCCGAATGGAAGTATTATAGCTCATAAACGGCATATCTCCAACCACAAGTGGTCCTTTACAGCCACGAACAACTGCTTTGATATGATGTATCATGTGCTCCATGGTTACTTCAACAGTACCTTCCAGCCCCATGACTACCATACCCAGGGAATCGCCAATCAGGACGATATCAACACCGGCCTCATCCGCCATCAGTCCGAAAGGATAGTCATATGCGGTTACCATGACCAGCTTGCGCCCGTCTTTTTTAGCCTGCTTAACATCAAGAACGGTTACTTTTTTGTCGCTCATACCTTATTCTCCTTAAATCAGTTGTCTGTTACCGGACTTTTTTACATTTAGTTAACATGATAGATTCTTCTCCAATTTAGTTGGAGAAGAGGATTCGAGGATTCAAGGGGCCAAGGGTTCAAGTGAATGCAAACGGCTTGATAAAGATGACATAAACACTTGTTTCTTCTCCGTCCTTACTCCTTAATATTTTCAAAGTATGTCTATATAAAAAGACGGTTCCAAGAGTCAGGGATTTTTCTATATGTATTTGTTTTTCGGTTATTTTCACTCGAACCCTTGACCCCTTGAATCCTTGAATCCGGATCAATCGACCAGCTCTTTGGGAGATGACCCACAATTATTCATAATGCGCTTGCATTGTCTCAACAAGTGCGGTCAATGTCTTATTAACCGGCACATTAATACCAAGTTTTTGAGCTTCTTCTACTACCGCTCCGTTAATTGCGCTGATTTCGGTTTGACGTTTATTATCAACATCCTGTCCCATGGATGAACGGTTGGCACTGGTGGCTTTGGCTACCTGGAAAACATGCTCAACAGTGTTGTCTGCTACTTTGACACCCTGTGCTTTGGCAACTTCTATAGCCTCTTTAACAGCAGCGCGGGATAGCTCTTTTGTGACGGAAAGATCAAGAATCCGGCCGTTTTTTATTCCGGTTAAGGAAGTAATGGCGTTGATGCCGACATTAACAAGGAGTTTTGACCAGATCACGCTTCGGACATCATCAACGGTTTCAGTGACAATACCTGCTTTATTAAATGTATCGGCAATTTTCTGAATGCCGGTTTTTTGAATACCTGACCACATTCCGATTAAAGTCTGTCCGGTCCCGGCATGACGAATACTCCCAGGTCCCAACATTGTAGCACCGTGGGATGTGGTTCCCGCAATGATTCGGCCATGATCAATAACTTCACCGATTATGTTGGCATTTCCCATTCCGTTCTGCAGGGTTAACACAAAACCGTAATTCCCCACAAGTTCTGAGGCTATCCTGGCAGCATTACCCGTCTGATTTGATTTAACAAAAATAATTGCCAGGTCTGTTTTCCCTATCTGCTTTTTATCCGTAGTTGCATTTACACTAACCGAGCGTGTGTTGCCGTTAAGTTCAATATCAAGACCTTTTTCATTTATGGCTTTAACATGCTCTTTCCATATATCGTAAAGCAGGACATTCTCACCCGACTCAGCCAGAAGCGCTCCAAAAAGACTTCCCATGGCACCTGCACCGATAATAACAATTTTCACAATTATACTCCTTTGTTATTTTGCCACTAACTTTGCCATCCACATAGTCAGGGGTGAATAAAAGGTAATTATCAGAAGATCTATAATTAAAATTCCCAAAAAAGGTAAAATCCGTTTGCTGATGGCTGAAAGACTATCACCTGAAATTGAACAGGATACGATCAGGCAAATCCCCATCGGTGGTGTGAGCATTCCGATTGCAAGATTTGCGACAACGATGACCCCAAGTTGGATTATATCAATACCAAGGGAAGGGAGCATTGCCGTAATCATGGGAACAAGCAGAATCAACGAGGCGGTTGTCTCTACGAATGTACCGGCAATGAGCAGGACCATATTAATCAGCAGCAGCAAAACAATCGGGTTTTCAGTCAAAGTGAGCAATGTGCCGGCCAGCCGGGAAGGGATGTCTTCGATGGCTGCAATCCAGCTAAATACAGATGCTGTAGCAATGATAAACATTACAATCGAAGATGTTATAGAACCGTTTCTGAACAAATGAACAAGATCCTTTATTTTGATTTTTCGATACACAAGCATGCCTACAACAAGAGCATAAACCACAGCCACTGCAGCAGACTCTGTTGCAGTGAAAATTCCGAAAAGGATACCGCCGAGAATGATAACAGGCGCGCCCATAGCAATAAGGGCTCTTTTAAATGTACGCCAGACTTCGATTATTGAAAAGCTGGTTGTGGAAGCATAGCCGTGTTTGGCTGAAATATAGGTTGCTACTCCTATGAGGGAGAGTCCGATGAGAACGCCGGGAAGAATCCCGGCGGCGAAAAGTTGACCAATGGAAGCCCCGGTTAAAAATCCAAAGATAATCATAGGAATTGAAGGTGGTATGATAACACCGATGGAGCCGCCGGATGCCTGAACTGCTGCGGCAAAATCAGATTTATAACCAGATTTTTTCATTGCCGGAATCAGGATGGCGCCCACAGCAGCGGCATCAGCAGCTGCTGACCCGGATATACCGGCAAAAAACATTGCTGAAACGATTGTAACTGCAGCCAGCCCTCCCGGAAGCCACCCCACAAGAGCATTCGCAAAATCTATGATCCTTTTGCTGATTCCACCGGCTTCCATGAGAGTCCCTGTAAACATAAAAAGAGGAACAGCCATAAGGTGAAAGGAGTCTGTTCCGCTGAACATGCGCTGTACAACCATCATCATGCTAAAGTCGCCCTGAACAAATATTGCCAGAATCGAGGCTACACCGATTGCAATTGCAATAGGCGTGTTAATTGCAAAAAGGAGAAGGAGGGAGATAACCAGAACTTCAATTGTCACGGGAACCTCTTTTCAGTTCATTTACTAAAAATGTGATGCCGTGTACCAGAAAAATGAGGCCGCTTATTGGAATAATGCTTAATATAATCCATTTGGGCAGTTGAAGGGCCGGTGATATTTGCAATCTGATAAAATAGGCAAATTGGCAGCCGTAAAATATCATAACGCAAAATAGAATGATTGAAGCAAGATGAATCAATACGGTTGATGCTTTCCGGATTGAAGGAGACATTTTGGAGTACAGGAAATCAACTCCCGGATTGACCTGGCGGTAATATGCCACTGAAGCCCCGAAAAAAGTAAGCCATACCAGAAGGAAACGTGCAAGTTCTTCGGACCAGAATAACGATTGATTCAGCACATACCGGAAAAAAACCTGGACGGCTACAATGATGGCCATTGTAAAGCCAAGTCCGAAAAGAAGGTATTCGATCCAGTGATTTAGTGAGCGACTTAAATGTTTAAGAGTGTACATACAACCGCCAGTGTTTAAGGAAAGGCAGAGAGGCACAAAGGCAGAAGTAAAAATAAATAAAGCAATTGATCTTTGCGCCCAGTCCTTCCCTTCTGCCTTTTAACTTTACTTGGTCGCATCCAGCATTTTCAAGAGCATTCCCTTAACCTTGGGGTCGCTGTACAAATCCATATCTTTCAAATTAGCAACCCTGGCACGAAATGCAGCAATATCCGGATTTTCTTCTACTTGCATTCCTTTTTCTTTTAAAAGCTTCAGGCGTGCAGAATTTTTGTCACGATTTTGCTTTCTCTGGAATACCGCTGCTTCATACATTGCTTTTTGAATCATATCCTGGGTTTTTGAATCGAGTTTTTTCCACCATTTGAGGGAAGCCACGTCAATATGATAGGAATAAACATGGCGGGAAAGTGTCATATATTTTTGTATTTCATAGAATTTATAAACTTCCATGACCCATAAGGGGTTTTCCTGACCGTCTATGACGCCTTGTTCCAGTTCTGTATAAATCGGCCATGGCATGGGGGTGGGGTTCGCTCCAAGAGCCTTCCAAATGGCTTTGTGAATTGCCGAAGCCATGACCCTGATTTTGAGTCCTTTTATATCTGCCGGACTTTTAACCGGCCGCTTGTTGTTTGTAAGGTTCCTAAAGCCGTTTTCCGAAAAGCAAAGTCCTTTAAACCCGGAACTTTCCAGGCTTTTTAATATTTCAGCCCCAATTGGTCCGTCCAGGATTTCATCGGCCTGCACATTATTTTTAAAGAGAAATGGATAGTTAATAACCCTTGCAATGGGATCAAATGTGTCAAAAGGACCACCGGTAATAACTGCCATTTGAACCGTGTTCATCTGGACCTGTTGGAGAATTTCAGTTTCATTGCCAAGGGATGCGGAATGAAATATCTTAACCTTGATTTTACCTTTTGAGCGCTGTTCTATAATCTCTTTGAACTTTTCCGAAGCAATATTTTGGGCGCTTCCGGGTTTGGTTACAACACCGAGCTTGATTTTCATCGCAGCCATCGCTGTAGTTGAAAAACAAATAAACGTAGCCAATGCCATAACCACTAAAAATTTTCTCATAATACGGCCTCCTTATATTGTATTTTGTAAACTTAAACAAAAACGTTGGTTTATGTTCTGCTTAGTACTTTAATTCATTAATTTGATGACGTATTTTATATATATTTCTTTCACTGCCCGCTTCGGGCATCGCTCTGCAAGCTCTACGGTGAAAATAAAACATTATACGTAATCGTATTTAAGAATATATGGACACTACTTAGGGAAAACCGCTCCCTTATCCGCGCTCGATACAATTTTTGCATATCTTGCCAAACAGCCGGTTTTTATTTTTAGTTCGAACTCAGGCAATTCTTTGGTCCTTTTGCGAATTTCGTCGTCTGAAAGCTTGATATTTAGCTTTTTATTTGGAATGTCAATATGAATGATATCTCCATCCCGGATAATAGCAATAGGTCCCTTTGCTGCGGCTTCAGGAGAAATGTGCCCTATTGAGGCACCATGGGTGGCACCGGAAAAACGACCGTCGGTAATCAAGGCAACGTCCTTATCCATTCCCATACCTGCAACGGCAGATGTGGCAGATAACATTTCCCGCATCCCGGGACCGCCCTGTGGCCCCTCATAACGGATAACAATTACTTCTCCTTTTTGTATTATTTTTTCCATAATTGCAGAAACAGCGTCTTCTTCATTGTCGAAAACACGTGCCGGACCTGAATGTTTCATCATTTCGTCAGCCACTGCCACCTGTTTGACAATTGCTCCGTCCGGTGCCAAATTCCCTGTTAAAACAGCCAGTCCGCCGGTTTCATGAACAGGATTATCAACAGGGCGAATGACTGACGGATCTTTTATTCCAGCTCGAATTTCATACAGCATTTCGCCGAGAGGTTTGCCGTAAACGGTCATCTGCTGATCGTTAATAAGTTTGGCTTTTCGAAGTTCTGTTAAAATCGCAGGCACTCCTCCTGCATAAAACAGATCTTCCACATGATGCGGTCCGGCAGGGACAAGAGATGTCAGGTGAGGAATTTTTTCTGTAAAGCGGTCAAAGTCCTTCAATGTTATATCAACATCAGCATAATAGGCAATTGCAGGGATATGAAGGGTTGTGTTGGTTGATCCTCCCAGCGCCATATCAAGTGCAATAGCGTTATAAAAAGCTTCTTTTGTCATTATATCTCTGGGTTTGATATCCTTATTTACAAGCTCTACTGCTTTTACTCCTGTTTGCTTTGCAAGCAGAACCCTTTCAGAAAAAACAGACGGTATACTTCCATTAAAAGGAAGGGACATACCCAGCGCCTCGGATAAATTACTCATTGTATTGGCTGTGAACATCCCTGAGCAGGAACCGGCGCCCGGACAGGCATTACATTCATATTCAAGAAGTTCATCTTCGGTAATATTTCCGATGGCAAAACGTCCCACAGCCTCAAAAACCTTATCAAGTCCCGTATTTTTTCCGGAGACCCTGCCGGCAAGCATGGGCCCTCCAGAAATAAAAATGGAAGGAATATTTAATCTGGCAGCGGCGATGAGCATTCCAGGAATGATCTTGTCGCACGACGCGAGGAGCACAAGGCCGTCAAAAGGGTGAGCCATTGCCATAATCTCGATGGAATCCGCAATCAATTCACGGCTAACAAGTGAATATTTCATTCCCTCATGATTCATTGCAATGCCGTCGCAGACTCCTATGGTATTAAATACCATGGGCGTTCCTCCGGCAGCATAAATTCCGGCCTTTACAGATTCAACCAGCTTGTCCAGATGGATATGCCCGGGTATAATTTCATTAAATGAATTAGCAATTCCGATAATCGGTCTTTTTAACTCCCAGTCCGAAAAACCGTCTGCTCTTAATAAGGAGCGATGGGGTGCCCTTTCCGGCCCTTTAGTCATCAAATCACTTCGCTTTTTCATCCACGTTCTCCTTTTCCCAGCACACTCAATTTAGTTAAACTTTTTGCACAATATTAAACACATTAAACTTTGTCAAGGCTTATTTTCCTGTCGCTATTGTAATTTTTCCGGTTTGCTAATTGAAAAGATTTACTACGGAGTAGCCCACCTTAGCGGGCATAACGGTAAAAGTGACGCTGTAGTATTAATACGAAAATGAAAATTTAATTTAGAGCGAATCCCTATATGACCTCCATGTCTGATAGCTCTTTAATTTGTTTTTTTGAATATCCGAGTTCTTTAAGTATCGCTTCTGTGTTTTCACCAAAGGCAACCGGCGGAGTAATGACTGATCCGGGAGTTTCACTCAGTTTAACGGGGACACCAATGACCAGGGTCTTAATCCCATCTTTACCAGTAACTTCAACTATCATCTCCCGTTCACGGAAAAGAGGATTTTTTAAAACTTCTGAAAAATTTTGAATAGGTTCACAGCAGGCATCAATGCCTGCCAGGTCTTTCTTCCATTGTTTAAAAGTCTTTTTTCTAAATGTAGTTTTCATAAAATCGATAATTTCCTGCCGCCGGTTTTCATCATATTGAAGCGGTGTGTATTCAGGAACTTCAAGGAACTCACAAAGATTTTTCCAGAAACGGTTTTCAACAGTACCGACTGAAATGTATCTTCCATCCGCTGTCTCATATGTGTTGTAGCAGGCGTATCTGTGAGATAAAATTGAATCGCCGCGTTCGGGGAATTGTCCTGTAATCTGTTTTAAAAAAAAGGCGAAAGGCATAAAACTTACCAGCCCGTCAGTCATTGAAATATCGATATACTGGCCCTTTCCGGTCCTTTCCCGTGCAAACAGAGCCATAAGGATTCCGATAGCTGCGTTCATTCCTCCTCCTGCAATATCTGCTATCTGAATCCCAGGGATGGATGGAGGATGATTTGCCTGGCCGATAAGATCAAGAGCACCGGATATGCTCAAGTAATTCACATCGTGGCCTGCCCTGTCACGATACTCTCCGGTCTGGCCGTATCCTGAAATAGAACAGTAGATTATTTTTGGATTCACTTTCAAAACGGTGTCGTGGTCAACACCGAGTCTTTGAACAACACCTGGTCGAAACCCCTCAAGTATGACGTCGACATCATTTGCCAGGCGAAAGAATATTTTTTTTCCTTCTTCGGTCTTTAAATTTAACGACATGTGTTCCTTGTTTCTGTATAGTTGGCTAAAAAAAAGCCCGTCGTCCATAAAACGTCTGTCTTCTATGGCGATCACCCTTGCACCATGGTCTGCCAGGATCATGGAACAGTAAGGACCCGGTAAAAGGCGTGACAGATCCAGAACTTTTATTCCTGATAATGCACCTTGGTTAGGCATATTTATTTCCTTTGCGGATTGATTGATGTCGTAAGATCGAGCAGATCCGGTCTCCTGTTCGGAAGAAAAAATCTCATCTTGTGGTTCCTTACCTTCGCTAAATCACCAGCTTTCAGATGAACTACAATCATATTTTCTTTCCCGCTTACATCTTTAGCAATAACATTTCCTGACGGATCAATTACCAGGGCGATACCCGGGAAATTGAGTCCTTTTTTATTTTCGCCGGTCTGGTTGCATGCAACAACAAACAGGCTGTTGTCATAAGCCCTAGCAGTCAGGTGTCTCATCCAGGAACTGAATTTTTCATCGGGTGTTCCTCGCGGGGATGCATGGGGGATGAAAATAAGATCTGCACCCTCTATGGCCATGCGGGTGGACAGTTCGGGGAAATGGGCGTCATAGCAAAGCTGTATCCCGAATCTGACACCATGGGTTTCAAACAGCGGAATATTCTTCCCCGGCGAAAATATTCTCTGTTCCGGAGGCGCAATGTGCAGTTTCCTGTAAACACCTGAAAGCCCCTGAGGTGTTACAACCAGATGCCCGGCGAAAATTCGGCCCTTTTTATCTTTTTCTGCAAGACCTGCCAGGATGGTAATATTTTCTTTTTCAGCCAGCTCTGCGAGTTCATTTGTTACTGTACCCGGAATAGATTGTGCTGAATCGACTATTTTTTTCCGGGTGCTGTACCCGGTAATATTCATTTCCGGAAAACAAATTATTGCAGCGTTTTTCTTTTTTGCTTCTTTTACCCGCCCGGCCAATGCGTCAAGATTTTGCCTGATTTTTCCTACAGGTGAATTGGAGATAACTACTGCAATACGAATGCTTTTCATTTTTTTAATATTGGCATGTTGGCCGTTGTTTGTTGTCAGTTGATTATAAAGCATTTACTGTGATAAAAAGTAAATTTCTTTAGTGATATGATCTTAAGAAAAAAAATCATCCTTATTCTTGCAATGAACGATGGACTGCTATCAACTGACATTAATAGAAACTACAAGTTAAACTGCGCCTTAATCTTAAACACTTTTGTTGCAGGTAGATTGATGATATCATTTATTCCGGTTTCCAGACGGATTCTATCCAGGTTTTCATATATTTCATCCATGGAAGGCGCAATAAAGGTAAACCAGATATTGAATTCATTATTACGCTGGTAATTATGAGTAACGCCGGGATATCGATTGACAATTGCTGCAAATGAATCGATTTTATCTTCAGGAACCCTGGCTGCACACAGCGTGCTTATAAACCCAAGTTTTTCAGGAACAAAGTTACCGCCGATTCTGCGGATAAAGCCTTCTTTTTTTAAACGTTGCAAACGGTTTAAGACATCATCTTCCGAAAGATCTAGATCTTCGGCAATTGTTAGATAGGGACGCGGGGTCAGGGGAAAATCAGACTGGATTCTGTTTAGTATTGATCTGTTAATATCATCTATCAGGGGCATTAAACAAACTCCCCTTTCAGCAGCCGCATATGTACACTTCTGGTTCGTGGGCCGTCAAATTCAGAAAAAAATATACCCTGCCACGTGCCAAGTACAAGGCTGCCGTTTTCAATCGCAATTACTTCTGAAGCACCGACCAGTGTCGATTTTATGTGAGCAGGCGAATTTCCTTCAAGGTGACGATATTCAGCTTTCCATGGAATAACCTCATTTAAAACCATCATAATGTCGGACGCAACACTTGGATCTGCACTTTCATTGATAGTAATTGCGGCAGTCGTATGCGGGACATAAAGCATGCAAAGACCTTCTGAAATACCGGAAGACCTGACAGCTTTTTGTATTTCGGATGTAATATCAATAAGCTGTGTCCTTGATTTTGATTTTACAGTGAAAATCATCCCGCCTCCGAACAAAAAAAGCCCTGCTTTTTAAGCAGGGCTTTTTTTAAATTTGATAAACCTGATCACTTTTTTAATTACACGCAACCAGTTGGTTTCGGAAGACCAGCCATCTTACATGCTCCCTTACCCGGTCCTGACGGGAAGAGCTCATAGATGTGTTTTAGTTTGAAACCGGTAACTTTGGAAAGGATCCGAACCATTGGAGCAATTCCGTTTTTCTCATAATACTCGCGAAGAACTTTAATAACTTTTTCATGTTCTTCATTCAACTCTTCAATCCCTTCTTCTTTTTTTACCCATTGGACCCATTCATCACACCAATTTGAGTAATCATCTATGAATCCGTCTTCATCTATAGTAAATGTTTTTCCTCCAAATTCAACTTCCGGCATTTAATAATCCTCCTTTATTATAATCGTTATTTTTGGCTTGCTGCCTTTAATCTTCTCTCTACGTTTAAGATTGTCCTTTTATATTATTGGTTTTACAATGTCAATATTAAAAAACATAAAAAATGATCTAATATTCTCCTGGTGTTTTATTCAATTCGTCCAGAGTAAAAACGGGACCGTCCTTGCATACAAGTTCTTTTCCGATGTTACATCTGCCACACATGCCTATACCACATTTCATACGATTTTCAAGTGACATAATGATGTGGTCATGCGCATAGCCAAGTTTTTCCAGAACAGGCAGAGTAAATTTAATCATAATCGGGGGCCCACAAACGATAGCATAGGTATTCGCATCGCCCTGGGGTGCCTTTTGTTCGGTAATAGTCGGAACAAACCCGATATTGTATTTCCAGTCAGGATCATCGGTGCCGTCAACAGTAATATGCATATTGATGTCATCGCGTGCTTCCCAGTCGGCAAGTTCATCCTTGTAAAGAAGCATGCCCGGAGTACGCGCACCGTATATAACATTAATATCATTGTATTTTTTACGGTTATCAGGGTGAAGCATGTAAACAATGGATGAACGTAGCGTTGTAAATGCAAAACCGCCGCCTATAATAACAACGTTTTTTCCTTGAAGAGCATCCCAGGGGTACCAGTTTCCCAGGGGGCCTCGTATGCCCATTATATCACCGGTTTTCATGGAATGTAGATATGATGTCACCTTCCCGGTCTTAAAAACGGTAAACATGACAAATCCCTTTTCCACTGGTGATGATGCAATTCCTATTGGTATTTCACCCATTCCGGTAACGGAAAGCTCAGCGAATTGACCGGCTTTATAGGAGAATTTATCTTCGTCTTCAGGGTTTGTAAAAACAAATTTAAAGGTTTTAAGACTTTTATCCTCAGTTGCAATCTCTATATCATCGACGCGAACAGGATAAGGCAAATATGGGTTTTGCACAGCTTTCCTCCGTTATGAATTCATCAAGGCACAAACATTGCGAATATCAATATTTACAGGGCAAAAACGGATGCAGCGGCCACAGCCGACACACATAATTCCGTCTTCATACTTGTCTAAAAAATATTTCAATTTATGCATGAATCGCTGGCGGACCCGCATAGTCTTGGTCCCCCTGGGATTATGCCCGGAACTGTGATGCGTAAATAAAGGAAACATGCAGCTATCCCAGTTTTTAAACCGTTTACCCGATTCGCCATGATTTTCATCCTGAATGTCAAAGCACCAGCAGGTTGGGCAAAGATATGTGCACGTTCCGCAGTTTATACAGGCAAAAGCCACATCTTCCCAAAAATCGGATTCATAAAGCTCCATGATCGATTTTTTTTCAATATTGTCAAAGGCAATCTTTGATGAAATTTTAGCTTCCGCTTTATTTTTCACTTCATCTATTTGCTTGATTGCAGCATCTGTATCGGCTTTTGCCATCCAGCCGGCGGCTGTTAGATAAGCATCTCCTTTGTCCGTAATAACCTTTGCCAGAAAGTGATCTTTCATGTCAACTAAAAGCACATCCAGACCGCTTTCATCAAAGGGGCCTGATTTTGTACTGGTACTGAAGTCCGTACTATCAGGATCGTTTATTGCCAGGCCTACAAATGTACAGGCTTCATAAGCATCACACCAGTAAGGATCTCTGAAATCGGCTGTATCAAAATTTTTCTTCACCAGAAGAAAAGCCGTTGCATCATAGGGACGAATACCGATGACCGCACAGGAAGAATAGTTTTTTTTCGGTCTTTTCAACGAATTACGATCTTCGCTCTTTTCGTCCATAGTATATTCAAACATAACTTCAGACTGGGGAAAAGCAATCGATTTAGGTGAAATAACAGTATTTAATGTTGTTAAATCCGGCTCCTGGCCTTTATCAAGCTCCTTAAAAACAGGAAATTTTTTGTCGTTTTCCTTAAAGGGACCGACCAGCCGATAAGCACTTCTTGATTTTTCAAGTCCGCCGACCCAGTCTTTTTTGTTAATTTTTATAACTTTCATACTTTTGCCTTTATTATAATGCTTTATATTTTGTATATTGTTATTTTAAGCTCTTCCCCATTCTCTAAATTAGTTGGAGAAGAGGATTCGACCAACTCTTTGGGAGATGATCCTTATTTTATAAA
>RCNC010002455.1_pt1 | contig 12700 bp, 9 predicted proteins | sample 2041301 | NCBI WGS metagenome assembly RCNC01 (sample SAMN09708231, study PRJNA481090) | Marine sediment metagenome, whole genome shotgun sequencing project. | biome: marine sediment; feature: ocean; material: sediment; isolation source: Sewage treatment plant 13A marine sediment (STP13A) ... | reverse complement strand
ATTGCAAAGATAGTAGCGCAGTCAGAAGAATTGGATGAGAACCTAGCGGTACGCTTCAATGGCGAAACATCCCCACAACACCGCACCGGAGCAGCGTCGGTGAAAGAGGGCTCATCACGTGCCCTCACTGCCGCCAACCAGGCTATCAATGAGCTTGGTCCTGCCGCTAGTCGACACAAACTTCTCGCTCGAGCAGATGCAATCTGGACAGCCCAAAAGGAGCTTAGCGGCACCCAATAAACACCGATAACGAGCCTGTGGATATCTTGTAATTAAGGGTACAAAATTGCCGGAAATACCGCTCTACCCGTAGAATCTGATTTATTAAGGCACAACGACGTAACGTCGGTAAGTCCCTGTTGCATTGCTTTATCCCCTTGCTATTATTGCGTCGTCACTGGCCTTATGCTGATGGGCTTGTCGGAGTTCCGTATCGGGCCAGAGCCTCAAGCAGTACGTGCGCTTGTTTCGGTGTGACATCCGAACCGGCTAGAGCCTGAATGCTTCGATTTAGAACCAGATCGGACTTGCAGCATGCATCTGCCAATGTGTCGATCCGTTCCGCCCGGGACAACGCATCAAACACAGCCGATGCAAGATCGTCTTGGCCTTCTGCCAACACTTTGGCAAGCGCGGCTTCGCGGACAACCAGTGCCGGGTCTTCCAACGCCACCAGCGCATGTTCATTTGTTGCCGCGTGGCGCACTGCAACGGCGCGCACCAGTGCATCGGGGTCCTCAAGAAACGCTTCGAGAGCAACTGAATTCCCAGGAGACAGTGCAAGGATCTGTGCTGAAGTCGAGCGAATGGCCGGATTTTCGTCTGCCAATCCGTTCCGCGCAAGGCCTGTATTCTGCGCGCCGTTCCGATCTGCTTCGGCGCGTTTCAGCAGGGCGCGATAGGCGGCAAGCCGCAGGGCATCATCCTTGCTTTGAACCGCCTCAATAGCAGCAGCCTCAATGGCAATACCAGGCGCGTCACCAGCGATACCAAGGGCCAAGAATCGCAAATCGTCGGCGACTGTTTCGGGCCCTTCGACAGCTCGGCGATGGCGGCGTTTTGGCGCAGATTCCTCGGGTGTCACTTCGGCGAGGGCTGGCTCGGCATCCGGAAGCCGACTGAGTTGAATAGCGTCAAGCGTGGACAGTGTTACAACGTTAATATCGTTAGTGTCGTCCGGGTCGGTCTCGACAATGTCGCCGTCACGGGAAATGTGCAGATGCCCCCGCGGAGCTTCGTCCGTCTTTGACATCGCAAGATCAGGGCCTGTTTCGGCATCATGCACCACGACCGCACGGTCGGGTGATAAAAGTGTGCCATCCATCGCCATCGCCAGTGCTTGTCCGGCTGTAGTGTCACCGGCGCGGCAGCGCCCCGCCAATTGGGTCAGCGCAACGGTGCGGACTTGCTGGGTCTCGTTGCCCAACAGTGTTATCAGTCTTTCGGTGGCGGAAATATCGCTCATCTCTGCCAATGCGGTAACCGCTGCCAGCCGGGCTTCAAGCGGCCGTGCGGTGTTGCGGACAAGTTCGATCAATGGCTCTGATGCGCGTTCCTGAGCCAAACGAGGCAATATGCGCGCAGCTGCGACGGCCAGTTTTTCCTTGCCAAAGCGGGTCCAAGCGATGGCGTTATCGGCCAGGGTCGATTGCAACGCGTCCTCTAGCGGGAACACCAAATGATCCAATGCGGCAGCCTGTACCAGTTCACTTTTGTCTGACAGGGCTTTAATCGCAAATTCCGGCCGGCGATCCGCAAAAAGGCGCAGTGTTTCACACCTCACGCCTTCGTCCGGGTCTTGTAGCGCCAGTGCGTCAATGCGCGGGTCATCGGGCAGCAACAAAGGAAGTGCCAGCCGGCGCACATCTGCAGCAGCATCACCGACAATGAGGTCTACAAAACCGACGAGTACATCACTTTGCAAATCAGCCAAAACTTCCAATGCGCGTTTGCGCCCAAGACCTTTTTCGCTTTGCGCGATGGCCAGCAACCAGACGACGCCTTTGTCGCCCATTGCGGCCAAGGCCGCAAAGACGGGCCCATCTAGTACCTGGCCTTCTTCATCATCGCGCGCGGCCAGAATGTCTTCGATGGCCTCATGTGCGCTTAACTGGCCCAACGCCTCAATCACCGCGATCTGCACATCCAGCCAATCATCCCACGCATCATTGTCGTCTTCCCAAGCCACGTCATCATCCGCACGAGATATGACGAGCTTGCGAAAGATCGGAACCGACGCAATGTCATTCAGTCTGGTCAAGGCCCGGATCGCAGCGTGTTTGACCTCGCGCACAGGGTCTCCCAGCAACGAGCGGCGCAGCGTGTCCGCATCCGCCCGTCTTGCGCACAGCACCAGAGCGTCCATTGCATCGGTCCGCACATCCGGATCTTCGTCTAGGAGAGCATCTACCAAAGCGACGCGCACGCGATCATCATCTATCGCCAGCGCAGCAGCTGCGCGGACCGCCCCTGTGCGAATGACGTCATTGCCGCTTGCAAGGTGATCCAGGATCAACGGAACCGGGTCTGGGCGGTCCGCAGCAGGAATGAACTGGCTTTGATCCAACATAATTGCGTCCTATCGTGTCATGAATTCAAGGTTGCCCGGCCCTGATTAGGCCAGGCACTTGTCATCGCAAGTCAGGCAATATCGCGACGTGCGAAAGACATCGAACGGAACTGATGTTTGTAGGGGCTTTCGCCCATTTTCCGCACCTTACCGACGCCCATCTTGTAATTGTAGTTGCCGCTGATCCAGTCGACCACGCGGCCCGAAAGCGCATTGGCCGGTTGCGAAGTATGCAGGAAGTCCATGTAGCCAAGGTTTTCCTTGACCGCAGGGGTGACGATGGCCACCGCGGTAACCGATCCCTTGGTGAGTTCGATGTGCCCGTTCTTCAACAGCGAGCTGAAATCAAAGTCACTGCCCTCAACGCCGACAATCGTGTCGGTCTGAACCGGGATGCGATCAGAGTAGACCTGAACGTAATCGCCGCTTTCGATACCGCGCGCTTCAGCCACTGATGGGTGGATTTCGATCCAGTTTTCGGGCCAGCGTTGAACGATGTAGGGTCTGCGCCGATCATCATAGCCCGATTGCCAACGCTCGTTGATGCGACCGGACGAAATCCAGATTTCGTCTTCGCGCGGTTTCATCCATTCCCAATAGCTTGAAAAAAGATCCCACGGCGCTTTCTGGATATTGCACTTGCCGGTCTGGCTGTTGAAATGCGTGAGTTTCTTGTTGAACACATTGGCACCGGTGGGGCCTGTGTCGGGTAAGATACGCTGCGTGTCATGTAAGCGTTTGGTCCCTTCAAGCGACCCGTCAGCCAGCATCATCACCGGACCCTGAATGCCATTGGTTCCAAACTCGCCAAACTTTTCGTGCAGGGTTTTGCCTTCGCGCTTCGCGGCGACATGGACCATGTTGAAGTCTTTGCGCGATCCGCGTGAATGGCGGGCCCCTTCTTCGAGCACGTCGTTGGAGTCCTTCCAGTCGAATCCTTCAAAGCCCATCTTCTTGGCAAGATTTGCAATGATCCACCAATCGGGTTTCGCCTCTCCCGGCGCGTCGTAGAACTTGGGATAAAGTCGCAGACGGCGTTCACCATTCGCGCGGGTAAAGGTTTCTTCCCCCCAACCGGAGGCCGGGAAAACGATGTCGGCGTAACGGGCACCAATCGGGTCGACCAGATAGATGTCCTGGTTCCACACCACCATGCCGCCGCTATCGGCGCGCCGCTTTAGCGTGTCGATGATGTCCTGCTTTTCAAAGCTTTGCACCTGATGCGGGTTGCGCGTGGTCAGTTCGTCAAACTTGGCTTGCAATGATTGTGTACCGCACATCGCCTGAACCCAGGTGGTGCCAATGACGTGGGCCAGCCGCGTGTGCCCGCTCATCAGATAGCGGTCGGTATCCATCGCACGGCGACGACGCCCAGGCAGCTTTTCGGGAGACTTGTTACGCGGATATCCACCGCCGCGAAGGCCGCCACGTTGGTGGCCACCGGCGCGCCCGATCACCTGACCCGGACGTCCGCCAGCACCCACGGTGATCCCAAGCGCAGAGATCGCCTGCGTGTTGCCGGTGTTGTTAGACCAGTAAAAACCCTTTTCTATCATAATCGAGGTTTTGGGCCGTGTCCCGTCTGGCTTGGGTTTGGCCATCCATTCAGCGGCAGTATAGATTTTCTGCACGTCGATCTGGGCGATCTCGGCGGCTTTTTCCGGTACGGAATAGTCCTGCGCTAGCAGCCATTCCTTCCAGTCTTCAAAGCCAGAGGTCTGGAATTTACCCCAGGTCGTGCGCCACTGCCATGGCGTGTTCCGCGTGCCCTGACCAAAGCCCGAAGAGCTTTCCCATTTGTTGTTCACCCAGTTCTTGATCCATTCATCATCCTGCCAGCCATTTTCGACAATAACCCGTGCAATAGCCAAAACCACTGGCAGATCGGTGCCCGGTTGAATATCCAGAACGATACCGCCGTTCTTTTCGGCAAACGCTGTGCCAGCCGTGCGGCGTGGCAACATGAAGATGGTCTTTTGACCACCTTGAATGGCGGGCATGATGTAATCGGTGAACAGGATTGTCTTGGATTCGTATGGGTCCGTGCCGCACATCATCAGCGTGTCAGCGTCGGCCCAATCGTCATAAGAGGGGCCGAAGTTGTCAAAGCCCGCATCCCGGAACCCAGGCGTCGAAGAGACATCCGAAGGAGTATCATGGAACGTGAAATTCGCGGTGTTGATGTGGCGCAGCGCGTATTTCGTGATTGCATATGTGTTTTCCATATAGCCGTAAGAAAACGTCTTTACGCCGTAGGCATTGGTGCCGTGCTTTTCTAACACATGATTACCAACTGCGGCGGCGATATCCAATGCAAAATCCCAAGTGACAGGCATCAGCACGCCAAACATACGCACCATCGGCGATTTCAGGCGGTCACGGGTGGGCGTCTGCGGATTGTAGACCTTTTGCGCCAGTGCGCCGCCCCGAATGGAAGAGTTACCGGAATAGTTGACGAAATCAGTGTCCTTGTCGGGAATGATAACCACGTGGTGCGGCTCGCCATTGTGCAGCACGATGTTGTGCTGGTTGGGCGCGACCCAAGCGCCCAGCGGATTGACAGGGAAGTCTTCGCCAAAGGCGTTCTGATCAGCCGCTGGGCCGCCATTTCGTCCGCCAGCAACCGGCCAGCGGTATACTTTATAGCCACATGCAACGATGCAGTAATCGCATGCGGTTGAGATGACATCAGCGTCGACCGGGGGCAGAGGAATGGATTGTTCAGGCACATAATACGGAGTGGACATTGGTTTTTCTCCTCAACCCTGCAGATTGTCAAAACGGCCGTAGATCAGGCCAAACATGCCGACGGCGTAGATGTCGTCGCCCTCCAGTTCCAACAGAACCTGAGGCAGTGACTGGTACGCCTGACCGGAAATGAATATCCCGTGGCGCGTCAGATCGAAGGTCGTCAGATGCAGTGGGCAGGGGCCCAAAGCCTTGTCGGCGGCCTTGTAAGTCCCTTGCAGGGGCCCACCTTGATGCGTGCAGGTGTAATTAAAGGCCACGACATCCTTGTCCGGCCCCAGACCGCCGCCGGCTTTTTGGTCCAATTTGACCAGAATGCTTTCGGCATAGGCACCCTCATCGGGGTATTCGAAATCAAAGGGCTCATCGGCGACCAACTCGCTAAGCTTGGCGATGAATTTGCGCGGATAGGTCGATACGACCGCAGGCGTCTGCGCCTCGGGCATGCCCGGGATACCCACCATCACGACGGTAGTCGCAATGCCGCTTGTCAGAAGGAACTGACGTCTGTTCATCAGGCAATTGCGTGTGCCTGCTTTCTTGGCTTCGCCATTTTCGCCGTTGATGGCCGCGATAATTTTGGGATCAAGATCGTTCATTTGTCCTGCCTCCTGTTCAATTGTTGGCCACGATGGGCAAAGATTCCATTTCGGGCACATCCGGTTCTGGGGGGAGAATTTCGTCGCCGCTCAGGCTTTCTAAAAATGCGGTCAGATCATCCATTTCTGTGCCAGTGAGGCCTAGGGGCTGGATCAGAGGCGACTTGTTTTCCGCAAACTCATTCTCGCCACCGCCTGCGTTGTAAAATTCTACAACATCCCGCAGGGTCTCAAGCATACCGTTGTGCATGTAGGGATAGGTGTATTTGGTGTAGCGCAGGCTGGGCGTGCGGAACTTGCCCTTGTCCGATTTCTGTTTCGTACGGAAATAGAGGCCCGGATCGTCCTTAGTATTGCGGTACATTTCCTCGGTTGAACCTTTGGCTAGAAGCTCGAACCGGAATGTTATCTGTGCGATGGGGTCATCTTCCCAGCCGTCATAAGGTGGGACGCCCAGATTATGGTAGCTCTCGTCACTCAGCAGCGCTCCGGTGTGGCAGGCAATGCAGTTCGCCTTGCCCGCGAATAGATCAAGGCCGCGTTTCTGCGCAGCGTCCAGTGCGCCATCGTCGCCGTTCATGTAATCATCAAACGGTGTGTCGGTCTGAACGATCGAGCGTTCATAGGCGGCGATTGCCATATAGGCGTGACGGATGTTGGGCCAGTCGTCGCCAAACACGTTGCGGAAGGCCATGCGATACTCCGGTACAAAGGCTAGACGCGCTTCCATCATGTCGTCTTCGCCGTTGCCCGCGACACCGCCGCGCGCGGCTGACCGCGCCTGATGCTCAAGCGATCCGGACGATCCCGCCCAGAACAGTTTGCCGTAGTAAGCCGAGTTCACGATGGTCTGACTGTTGCGCCAATGGGTCGTGCCGGGATATCCAAAGCTGATCTTGTCCTGTATCGCCCAGCCTGCATCAGGCATGTGGCACGCCGAGCAGGGCATCGCTTTGTTGCCCGACAGGATTGGATCAAAAAATAGTTTTTCCCCCAATGCGATCTTTTCAAGGGTCATCGGGTTATCTGCCGGGATCGGTGGGGGGCCGAGTGCGGCCAGACCTTCGGGCCTATCCTGTGCGAACGTGGGTGCTGCCATCAACGTAGCAAGGCCCAATGCGATTGCGGTAAAATTTCTCATGGTCCTGCCTCCTTAGTTTTTGGCGTTTTTCCAGTCTTCGATCAGCGCATAGTCATAGTCGTCTTCACGCCAAACATACTCATCCGTATCGAAGCTCGCACCGGACATTGCTTCTAGATAAGCGATCAGGTCTGACTTCTCGCTTGGAACAAGGCCCAGCGGCTTCAATCGCGTATCTTTCAGAAGGTCATTGCCACCTCCGACGTCATAGAAGTCCACCACTTCGGCCAATGTTTCGAACGTGCCATTGTGCATGTAAGGTGCGGTCCAGACCAATTCGCGAAGCGTTGGGGTCAGGAAACTGCGCTTGGTCTCGGGGCGGTGGTTTCGGATGTAAGCACCCAGATCTTCACGCAGGTTCATGTAGTTCTCGACACCCATGAACTTGGCATAGGTCACAAACGCCGAATGCCGTTCCGCCGAGGCCCAGATATCGGGGTTGCCGGGCACACCAGTGTTGTGGGGCATGTCATCGGTGTAGCGCGGGCCAGAGTGGCAGGCCGCGCAATCAGCTTTGCCCTCAAAGATACCTTTGCCGCGTTGTGCGGCTGCGGACAACGCGCCGTCGTCGACTGGGGCTTCGCGCGTCACGATGGTTTTCATGAAATCCATCAGCGCGTTGCGCGCGCCGCCATTGCCCGGTTCGGACATGCCGGCTGCATCAAACATCTGTACATAAATTGGATCCTGCTTCAGCCGCTCCTGCATGATGCGCATGTCCATGTTCATCAAGTAGGTTTCAGTAATCATCTCGCGCGCGACATCGTTGAGGTTGGTTCCCAAGCGCCCGTCATGGAGCCATGCGTCGCGATAGCCGACATTAGCCAGCGTTGGTGTGTTGCGGAAATGGCCTGCGCCGGAATAAGCCTGCGACAGCGCCTCACCGTCGGTAAAGGCCTTGTCCGGCTGGTGGCAGCTTGCGCAACTGAGCGACGTGTCGCCCGACAGACGCGTGTCATAGAACAGACGTTTGCCCAGTTCGGCGCGGGCGGTATTAACGTCCATCGGTGGTATTGGAACCACGTCTTGTGCAACCACCGCTGTACCGGCCAGCAATGAGCACATCAGAGCAAGTTTTTTTAGCATGTATGCCTCCCCTTAGGCCCGTTGGGCCGACTAGGATCACGTGGGCTTTGCCACCTGATCTGGTCTGTCGCGCGGCAGTCACTTCTGGGCGCATCCGCCGTGAGAAAATTCGAAAGCTGAAAGTGGTCATCTAGCATTCACAGACTCAGCTTGATCCAAGCTTAGGTCTTCGACCGCCCGCATATGTTGCGGGCGGGAGCGCGTTTTGTGATTATTTGTGACGAAATGTGACGGTGTGGCAGTTATACGCCGCCACTGTGTTATCCGGTTTTAAGTTGGTTGATCGACTTTTTCATCGATCATACTGCGAATGCGACGGGCCAGTTTTGCCGGGTCGACAGGCTTGTTCATCAGCTCAGGCGCAGGTCCCGTGATCTCTAGGCCGGACGGATTGTAGCCGGTGCAAAAGATCACTGGGATGTCTGGCCGAAGTTCGCGAACTGCGTTCGCCAGTTCCTCGCCGCCCATGTCGGGCATCACCATATCCGAGAGAAGCAGATCAGGCCGCTCAGGTGCCGCGCGGATATGTTCCAGCGCGATCAGTGGCGATGTAAACGCCTCGACCTGATAGCCAAGACGCAACAGCACCCGGCGAAACGTCGCTGCAATTTCGGCCTCGTCATCCACCAACACAATCCGTTCGCGACCGCGCGGTATCCCAGCCTGTTCCTCTTTGGCTTGGGCCGCATCACCGTCAGTGCCCGGCAAATAAATTGTAAAGCTGGCCCCTTGTTTTGGCTGGCTCTCAACTTCGATTTTCCCGCCCATTTCGTCGACCAGCCCAAAGACGACCGCAAGCCCAAGTCCCGATCCCTTCCCCAAGGGCTTTGTCGTAAAAAACGGATCAAACAGGTGGCGTTTTGTTTCAACGCTCATGCCAGGTCCGTCATCAGTTACCGATAGCCGGACCCAACCGTCGGGCCGCTGGGCCAACCCGTCCAAACCATCATCATGCAACCGGTGCGCACGGACCTGAATAACACCGGGGCCGCCGCCGATAACCTCGATGGCGTTGCGGCACAGGTTCATGACGATCTGGTGCAGATGAGTCTCGTCCCCTAGGACAAAAATATCGCTATCAAAATCTGTGCAATCGAGCGTGATCGTGGGCGGTTTGGCGGCCCGCAACAGCCGCGATACTTCTTCAATGATCGCACCCAGATCATTGGGTTTGGGTAGTCCCGGTGTACGACGCGCAAACGTCAGCAATCCGCGCACCAAGCTTTGGGCACGCCGGGCAGCAATATCAATCTGTTCGATTTCCAACGCGATATCACTGCCGTCTTCAGCGTCGAGTGCGGCAAGGTGGGTCGCCCCGACGATTGTTGTAAGAATGTTGTTGAAATCATGCGCAATCCCTCCCGCCAGCAGCCCAACCGCCTCAAGCTTTTGGGCGCGGGCGACCTGTTCGCGGGCCTGCCGCTTTTCCGTCACGTCTTCGCCAATGCCGATGTAGTTCTGGATTGTGCCATCCGCAGCAACCAGCGGTAGGATCTTGGTTTCCGACCAGTAACTGCCACCATCCTTGCAGCGATTGCGAAAAACGCCCTGCCAGTCCAGCCCTTTGTCCAGCCGTTCTCGGATCGCTTCGTATTCGGTTGCAGGCGTATCACCGGATTGAAGGAAACGGGGCGTGCGTCCAATGACTTCTTCACGGCTCCATCCAGTGAGTTTTTCAAACTGGCGGTTGGCATAAATGATGTGCGCCTCGGTGTCGGTCATAAAGATCGTGGCAGGGCTTTGTTCGACCGCGCGGGCCAGCCGTTCGTTGGACAGCTGCAACTCGCGGCGCCTACGCAATTCCGCTGACAGCTGGGACATGGCACCGCGCATATCCCGCAACAAAAGGATCAGCAGATAACCGATAAGCAGCGACGACATCACCAACGCAGCAATTGATACAAAGCCAATCCAGATCAGCGTTTGCCCGCGATCGACTGCGGCCAGCATTCGGTCAGCGCTGATTTGCAGATTGGTGGTCCAGATCAATTCCAGATCGGCCAGCGCTGCGATCGCCTTGCTGTCTTCTATTCGGACAGCCGCATCGGTTCGCTCAATGCTCCAGCCTTGTTCGGCGGCTTGAATAGCGGTTGGCAGGACAGCGTTATATTGATCGATGGTTTGCCGGACGACAGTAATTGCCTGACGCTCATCCGGATCGACAGTCGCCTGTAGGTATTCGGTTGTTATCGCCATAAACTGCGCGATCTGCTCTCTGGTGCGGTCCAGATAGACCTCTTCTCGCCGCAGCACGTAATTCTTGAAGTTGTGGATGATACCGCCGTATCCAAGGTCCCCGCGAATTGAACTGATCCAAACACCTTTGCGGCCGACGCCGTCGGAATAGTCGATCCAGCTTGCTTCAATCTCGCGAAACTGGGCGCGCGTCTGGATGCCCAGATACATCCCAAGCGACATGGTCAGCAGCAACAACAGAACAGACGCAATGCCAATCCGTTGAGTTCGCGGCACGGAACTGGCGTTTGTGGCCTCGGGCATTATGGGCAGACCTTTCGTGCGAACGGTTGAGATTGTTTCCGGAATTTGTAAGATATCAGCACGCTGCCAAATGGGAAGAAATGGATGAACAAACGCATTCTAGTTGTCGATGACGATGGGCAGCTGACGGCTTTCCTCAAGCGCTTTCTCATTAAACAGGGATTTGAAGCGGATACGGCGGCGACGGCAGCTGATGCGCGCGCGTCACTGAAATCGGTATCTTATGCACTGGTTGTGCTGGATTTAAACCTGCCGGACGGCGATGGGTTGGAAATTGCGGGCGAAATCAGGCACGCGTCCGGCACCCCGGTCATCATGCTGACCGCGCGTGATGAGGTCTATGACCGGATCGTTGGTCTAGAAATCGGCGCCGACGATTATGTCACAAAACCTTACGAGCCGCGCGAACTGCTGGCCCGAATTAAGTCCGTTTTGCGTCGTGCTGGCACTACAGAGCCACAAGAACTGTCTATTGAACTCCAAACTGTCCGCTTCGTCGGATTGGAACTGGATATGGTTCAAAGACGGCTCACCGACATGTCCACCGAGCAGGCTATCTCCCTGACCAATACGGAATTCACGCTGCTTCAAACGTTGGTTCACAGTGCGGGGGAAGTGCTATCGCGCGCCTCGATCATGGATGCGCTATACGGCAATAGTGTCATGGTCACGGATCGCGCGATTGATGCGCATGTGGCCAGACTGCGGCGAAAGATCGATCCCGATGATGGGAACGGGTCACTGATCCGCGCGGTTCATGGACAAGGCTATGTCTTTGCCGCAGAGCTGGAAAAGATAACACAGGCGAGTGAATCCTGACGTATTCGTATGTGAACTTAACAATTCCACAATTGCGTCCAGTTGAGCCGCCAACCAGCTCTGCTGGGGGTATTGCCAAGTTGTTCGGTCGTTATGATCAGGTTAAACCGGTTCTATGAACATCCCAACCAATATGCCGCGCCTAAAGGGCTTCCGTTATCCTCGTGAGGTCATTGCGTATGCTGTCTGGGCATACCACCGTTTGGCCCTGAGCACGGCTGATGTTGAAGACCTGTTGGCAGCGCGGGGTGTGATTGTCAGCCGGGAAACGGTCCGGTTGTGGGTTAATCGTTTTGGGCCACATTTTGCAGATTGCATCCGGCGGGATCGTCCGCGACCGAACGACAAGTGGCACATGGATGAAGTAGTGATATCGATCTGTGGCAAGAAGCACTGGCTGTGGCGCAATCGACGCCAAAGGAGACGTACTCGACATTCTTGTTCAAACACGCCGGAATGCCAAAGCGGCAAAGCGCTTTTTCCAAAGATTAGTTGCCCGGTTTGGCGAACCCAGGGTCATCATCACGGACAAATTGCGCAGCTACATCAAACCGATCAAGACACTGGCCCCGGATGCAGACCACCGCGCCCACAAAGGCTTAAACAACGCGATCGAAGTGTCGCACCGGCCGACCCGCAAACGAGAGAAAATAATGGGCCGGTTCAAATCCCACCGCCAGGCTCAGAGGTTTCTATCCGCGCATGACCAGATCAACCTGATCTTTCGCCCTCGCCGCTATCAACTCACTGCAACCTCATACCGCCACGCCCGCAACGATGCGTTCAGCCTTTGGGCCTATTACACCGCCGAAATGGCGGCATGATCTGCCCTTACCAATCCTTCACAATCTGACGTCAACAACTTGGCAATACCGTTTAATACGCTGTTCCACGTCGGCTGAACCAGCAAACTGGGCTGTTCCTCCAGGTAATTGAGAAGCAATGCCGGAGTGCAGCAGATTTATGTCACAGGCCCAACAAAAGCTGTGTATGCAGGTCAAAGATTAGTTGTGATCGCTGGATTATATTAATTCGCGCAATCGTTTATGGCGGATTCAGGATCGATCATGAAGCTGCGTTTGATACTTGGCGACCTGTTGAGCCTGTCGCCAGCAAGTCTTGTCGACGTCACCGCTAACGACATGTTGTTGATGTGCGAGGCCACCCACTGCAGCCAATCAGCCCGCTTGTTCAAACCTATTTCGCCATTGGTGGCTGCTTAGAATCTGACTCTAAAGG
>RCNC010002325.1_pt1 | contig 12703 bp, 7 predicted proteins | sample 2041301 | NCBI WGS metagenome assembly RCNC01 (sample SAMN09708231, study PRJNA481090) | Marine sediment metagenome, whole genome shotgun sequencing project. | biome: marine sediment; feature: ocean; material: sediment; isolation source: Sewage treatment plant 13A marine sediment (STP13A) ... | reverse complement strand
GGGGTGCGGCTGCGAAACTATCTATACCTATCTCCATGTTTGTTTGTTTTTCGATCACACTACAAACATAGAACGATTCTAAATAAGAAAAGTTGAACTAGTTTAAGAAAAGTAGAAGAGCGATGGATATTTCGCTTTTCTTTTCCAAGCTCACCTATTCAATTTGGAATTCTTTGGGTGGCGTTGCCCCTAAGAGGTTCTCAACAAAGTAATCCCAGCGCCTGCGCATGATATAGCGACTATCCCCACCATAACCATGGCGGGCATTGGGGAGCATTATGAAATCAAAGTCCTTGTTTGCTTTGATAAGTGCATCAGCAACCAGGTAGGTGTTATATGGAGGAACATTATCATCCATCCCGCCGTGTATTAGCATTAGTTTCCCTTTCAGGTTTTCAGCCAGGGTTTGGTTTGCCTGTAACTCGTAGTTACTTACCCCATCACTATCCTTGACTTCTAATCCAATGTATCTTTCACCCCAGTCGTCTTCATAATTTCTGTTATCATGATTGCCCGATTCAGAGATCCCGACTTTAAAGAAATCAGGATACTTAAACATAGCTGCAGCTGCGGCAAATCCACCACCGGAGTGCCCCCAGATCCCCACTTTCTCCAGATCCAGGAATTTATACTCTTCTTCCAGTTGCATTAAGCCTGCTACCTGGTCCGGCAGGGTGTTTTCACCCATATCGCCATAACAGGCATCATGAAAAGATTTGGACCTGTTGGGATTACAGCTACCCTCAATTGCTACCACAACAAATCCCAGCTCAGTCAGGGCCTGGTTATCTCCACGTGCTGCACTAAAACTCCAGGAACGTACACTGCCACCCTGTGGTCCAGGATAGATGTATAAAATTACCGGGTACTTTTTATTAGGATCCATTTCTGAAGGTGTATGAAGGACGCCATAGAGATCCCACTCACCATTGGCCGATTTCACCGTAAAAGGCTTGGGCGCATTCCAGGAGCTAGCTTTCAGCCGGGTAATATCTGTTTTTTCCAGGAGGGCAATTTGTTTCCCCTCTGTATCTCTGACTAAATGTACCGGAGGAACGTCGGCTTGAGAATAGGAATCAGTAAAATACTTCCCGTCCGGTGAGAGTCTTACGCTGTGATCGCCTTCCTCGGGAGTTAACAAGGTTAAATTTTCCCCACTGAAATCTACACGATAGAAATAGCGATAATAGGGATTGATGCCCGCTTCTTTTCCGCTTGCTACAAAATAAATGACCCGGTTTTCCTGATCTATTTTTCTTACTTGCCTGACCACATAGTCACCGGAAGTAATCTGGTGTTTTTCTAAGCCTGAGACCGCATCGTACATATACAGGTGTCCCCAGTCACTTCGTTCCGAATACCATAATATTTCATTGGTAGCTGACAGGTACTTCCAGTTAATAGTGCCCTGTCCGGATTCATATTGTGTGTCTGCTTTTTCTTCAAAAATCTCTTTTACCTCACCGCTTACGCAGTTTGCCATTCTCACGTAAGCCTGTTTGTGATCCCTGCTTGTGGACACAAAAACCAGTTCCTGGCTGTCATCATTCCACGAAATATCGTCAAAGCCTCCCTCACAGGAAATATCATCACACAGCGTTCCCCGCCTGGCATCATCACCCATTTTCAAACGGACTAAAGTCGGATCGCCTTCAATATGGATGATCACCCTGTGAATGCGGATGATAGCTGAATCGCCGGGCAGGGGATACTTCCATTCCATAAGCTCGGGAGCACCTGCCTGAGTTTTGACCAGGTACATCGTACTCACATGCCTTTGATCCTGTTGGAAGGTGGCGATCTTTTTTGAATCGGGAGACCAGCTGAGAATGGGACGGTTGCTATGTTTCCATCCTGCATTATCCGTGGCATAGCCAAAGTCTTTCACACCGTCGGTGGTCAGTGCTTTTTCCTCGCCGCTTTCCACCTCCCTGAGCCACAGATTCCAATCCTTGATAAAGGCAACATATTTGCCATCAGGAGACTTTGATTCCCGACGGGATCCTCTTCTTGACTCAGCTGCATCAACGGACGCTTTTTCAAATAGTTCTTTTCGGGACTCGTCTGTCCGCATCTTCCCATTAGCAGGATCAAGCAATTTATATACCGCCTGATCTTCTGTCGTTGACTTATACCATAGCCTGCTATCAGGTAGCCATTGGGGCCGGATGGCATTATCTACTAATTTATTGACAGGGCCGCTGAGCATAGCTGTTGCCTGCTGGTAATCGGCTTCGGTCAAAGTTTTAGAAGTTTGTCCGTGAACCACAGGGACAATCAATAGAAAAACCAGTACGGAAAGGGAAGTGAGTTTATTTTTCATCTTTGATATTTTTATTTAAAAGTCATATTTGAACTAGACTAAAACGCATTTAACTCCGCCTCTGTCCATCTCTACAACACATTTATTGCAGCGGTTGCACTCTGTTTTTTCAATACTATGATCTGCCAATTTAATAAGAAAATCAGGATCATGAATCAAAGCTCTAGCCAATGCGATAAAATCAAACCCTGCATCCAGGATTTCTTCTATTCCTTTCCTTGAGTCTACACCTCCGAGGTAGACAAGGGGCATCTTGACTGCTGAGCGAATTTCTTTGGCTTGAGGAAGAAAGAAGTTGGGTGTGAATTTATAGCGCCTTATGATCAAGGGACCGAAAATTGCCATGGTTATTTTTTCTGCAAGAGAGGAACCATTTTTAATCATACCTCCAAGGGGAACTTTGCCCCGCATCAGGTAAAAGGGAGATTTGCTTGTGAAACCACCACTTAAAACGATGGCCGAACATCCATTTTTTTCAAGCGCTTTAGAAACATATTTGCAGTCTTCCAGCGTGAAGCCTCTCCGGAATCCATCACTTAAATTTAATTTAGCTAGTACTGGAAACTCTTTACCCACCTTTGATTGAACAGCATTTAATACCTCTAAGGGAAATCTGGATCTGTTCTCTATACTTCCGCCATATTCATCTTTTCTTTTATTGGTCCGGGGACTCAGAAACTGGCTTAGTAAATAACCATGACCCATGTGAATCTCAACAGCATCAAAGCCAATTTCATTCAGTCTCACTGCAGCTTCTGCAAAGTCATCTGCCACCTGCTTCATGTCAGCTAAGGTCATGGCCTTCGAAAACATGATCCCTGATAAGAATCCATATTCATTAAATACCCTGCTTGGTGCCAGAGGATGCCTGCTATCTTTATTCTTTGAGAAATACCCGCAATGTGTCAATTGCATGGAGACTTTGCCGCCTGCTTTATGAACTTCGTCTGCCAGGACCTTTAATTTCCCCAGACTTTGATCATTGATATACATTTGGGTGTTGAAGGTTCTTCCGTTGGCAGAAACAGCTCCATAAGAAACCGTCGTCAATGCAACTTTCCCTTTGGCCATTGCCACATGGTGATCGATTAAATCCTTGTTAGGAAGGCCATTATCAACCATTCCTTCGTAGGCGGCAGACCTTATAAAAATGTTCTTGAGTAGAAGATCGGAATGACCTACTTTTTTTTCAATGAATGCATTTTCAATTGATAATTCTTTTTGCATCTGTGTTCTTATTGTGTCAAATGGGGCATGGCAAGCATTGCATATCAAATGTATAAAAAACGGGAATCCGGGAATGCATTTGGGATGAATATCCATAACTTTAAACGTTTAATCCATTTCTTCATGAAGAAACTTTCCATCAGTGTTCCAATCCTTATAAGCTTGTTCCTCTCGGTCAATGCTCAGGAAACCGTCTGGCAGTTGGCCGCACCTGGTGTATGGCAATTGAAAATAGGGCAGGAGCAATCCATTACTTTACTTGGCGCTGCCGGCGCTGTGCCTCAGATAGAAAATCTTGCAAAGCTTCCTGAAACCGAATTCCCAATGGATAAGGATTTGATCAGGGCCGAGGTGATTGATGGAAAAACATACCTTAGATTTCCGCTACAGAGAGAGGAGGAGATCTATGGACTGGGATTAAATTTCCAGACACACAACCAGAGGGGGCGGATCCTGAACCTGCATGTGGATCATTATGCCCGGCCCGATAATGGGAGAACGCATGCACCGGTTCCCTTCTATGTTTCTTCCAGGGGATACGGAGTATTGATAGATGCAGCCAGGTATCTGACAGTTTATGTAGGGACGGCCATCCGAACCGATGCGGAAGAACCACCCGAGTTGCTGGATAGAAATACGGATACGGACTGGAAGGCGCAGCCCTATTCAGATGCCGTGGAGATCCTGGTTCCAGCCGACGGTGCTCATGTGTATGTATTTGGGGGACCTACCATGCTGAAGGCAGTTCAGCGCTATAACCTCTTTAACGGGGGAGGTGTCCTACCTCCTAAATGGGGATTGGGATTTACCCAGCGGGTACCTACCCTGTACAGTGACAAAGATATTTTGAAGGAGGTGAAGGCCTTCGAGAAACATGGGTTCCCCCTTGATTTTATAGGAGTGGAGCCCGGTTGGCACAGCATGGCCTATCCCTGTACCTTTGAGTGGGACCTTGGTCGTTTTCCCGACCCCAAGGGATTCATTCAGTCGCTCACGGAAAAGGGGGTACGTGCCAATCTCTGGTTAAATCCTTACGTGTCCCCGGCAGGATCACTATATGAAAAAATCTTACCATATGCCGGCAGCCATACGGTTTGGAATGGGATTGTCCCTGATTTTACCATGTCCGAGCCCGTCGAACTGTTTCGGGAACATTTTATGAATGAGCATATCACCCTGGGGGTAAGCGGGTATAAAGTTGATGAGGTGGATGGCTTTGATTCCTGGATCTGGCCCGATGTGGCCACCTTTCCTTCAGGTACATCGGCAGAGGAGATGCGCCAGGTCTATGGACTTCTTTTTCAAAGGATGAGTTCAGACTGGTTCAGGGAGGTAAATCAAAGAACTTATGGATTGGTTCGTGCATCCAATGCCGGAGCAAGTAGCCTCCCTTATGTGATATACAACGATTATTACAGTCACCGCGATTTTATTACAGCACTGATAAATAGTTCATTTATTGGAGTATTATGGACCCCCGAAGTGCGTTCTTCCGACTGGTCGGACGAGTGGTTAAGGCGAATGCAATCGGTTTGTTTCTCTCCAATGGCTATGTTAAATGCCTGGGCCGATGGTACCAAACCATGGTCCTTCCCCGAAGTAGAAGAGCAGGTCAGGGAAGTGGCCATGTTGCGGATGCGCCTATTGCCTTACATTTATTCCACTTTTGCCCGCTACCATTTTGAAGGGATTCCACCTTTCAGGGCCATGCAGCTGGTGGAGGGTCTTAATCTTCGCTCAGAGCATAAGGAAGGCAAGCTGGATTCGTCCAAAAACCCCTATGCCACTTATGCGACCAGGGAGATAAAATACCAGTATATGATGGGCGAGTTCATCCTGGTAGCCCCCATGTTTGCTGGAGAGGAAAGCAGGGAGGTCCTCCTCCCACCAGGAAAATGGTATGATTTCTACACGGGCGAGCTGGCCGGGGAGGAAGAGGTGATTACAATTATTCCAGGAATGGATCGCATACCGCTCTTTGTAAAGGACGGTGCCATTATTCCCATGTTAAAGGAAGATAGAACGCGTATGCCGGTGGCAGAAGAAAAACCTGCACTTGAAATCAGACACTATGGAGAAAAGCCCGGGGCTTTCACACTCTACGACGATGATGGGGTGAGCTTCAATTATGAACAAGGAGAGTACTCCCTCACTAAGTTAGAGGTAAACAGGGAGGGGAATTCCCTGGTACCTGGGATGGTAGTCTCCAACAAAGGCTACTTCCATTATACCAGCAATCCAACATGGCTGTTTATGACAGAGTAGCCTCTTCAAATATAATTTGTAACATTGATCTTCCCATAATCCGACTATCCATGAAACTAAAAACCCTGACAATAATTTGTTTGATATCCCTGCTCTTTTCCTGTGAAGGGCCACGCTATCCTTACCAGAATGTTAAGCTTGATTTTGAAACCCGGGCGGCGGACCTGGTCTCCAGGATGACCCTGGAAGAAAAGGTGAGTCAGCTCACCCACTATGCCGATGCGGTTGAACATCTGGGTATTCCGGAGTATAACTGGTGGAATGAGTGCCTTCACGGGGTGGCCCGCTCGGGAAAGGCAACAGTTTTCCCACAGGCCATTGGAATGGCAGCTACTTTTGATCGGGATATGATGTTTCGTATGGCCGATGTGACCTCCACAGAGGCAAGAGCCAAGTATCATGACTATTTCTCCAGGGGGAAACATGGGATGTATCAGGGACTCACTTTCTGGTCTCCCAATATCAATATATTCAGGGATCCCAGATGGGGCAGGGGGCATGAGACTTACGGGGAGGATCCCTACCTGACAGGGGAGATGGGTGTGCAGTTTATTAAGGGCCTGCAGGGCGATGATCCCCGCTATCTGAAAACAGTGGCTACATCTAAACACTATATCGTACACAGTGGCCCGGAATCTTCACGTCATGAGTTTGATGCCGTTGTCAGCGAGCGCGATTTCAGGGATACCTACCTGCCTGCCTTTAAGAAGACGGTGGAAAAGGGGCATGCTTATTCAGTCATGTGTGCCTACAACCGTTATATGGGTGAGCCCTGCTGTGGTAATACCCCCATACAGGAGGAGCTTCTTAGGGGCGAGTTGGGATTTGAGGGCTACATTGTCTCCGATTGTGGTGCTATAAGTGATTTCCATACTGGACACAATGTGGTACAAAACAGGGAGGAGGCAGCTGCATTGGGAGTTCTTTCGGGTACTGATCTCAATTGTGGTGATCAATATGAAGGATTGGTCGCGGCAGTAAGACAGGGCCTGATAACTGAGGAGGAGATTAATGTGGTGGTGGAACGACTTATGCTGGCCCGAATGAAGCTGGGCATGTTTGATCCCGATGAGATGGTGCCCTGGTCGTCCTACCCGGTGGACACATTGGCTGTAGAGGCTCATAAAGAAGTGGCCAGGGAAATGGCACGTAAATCCATTGTGCTGCTCAAGAATGACAGGAATACCTTACCCATCAGCAAGGACTTGAAGCGTGTGGCGGTCATTGGTCCCAATGCCCACAATGTGGATGTACAGATGGGGAATTATAATGGGACAGCTGTTGATCCAGTCAGCGTACTGGATGGCATCAGGGCAAAACTGGGAGGGGATGCTGAAGTTCGTTATGCCCAGGGTAGTCCCCATCACAGTGAATTACCTTACCTGAGTGCAGTACCACCAGAGGTCTTATATACTACTGAGGCGATGGAGGAAAATGGCCTGAGAGCTGTGTTCTATCCTAGTTTAAATGGAGAAGGGGCTCCTCTTCTTCAGCGGACCGATTCTCATATTGATGTGTACTGGTGGGATGGAGAGCCTCCGGTGGAGGGGCTGACCGATGACAACTATTCTGCGGAGTGGAGCGGCTACCTGGTTCCGCGCAGGAATGGAACCCATGCCCTGGGAGTAAATGGAAAGTATTTCCAGTTCATCTTTGAGGGGGACACCCTGATTCGAAATAACAATATACACCATAGCAATAAGATTTACAGGAATGTGGATCTGGTAGCTGGAAAAGCATACCAGATCAAGGTAGTCATGCAGGACTATCATAGCGATGCCAATTGTACACTACACTGGCAGGAGCCAGGATTGCCCCTGGCATGGGATGCTATACAGGCAGCCCGATGGGCCGATCATGTGGTGCTGGTCATGGGGCTTACTGCCCGCCTGGAAGGGGAGGAGATGCGTGGACTGGAGCTGGAAGGGTTTAATGCGGGGGACCGGACTTCCCTGGACCTACCAGCGATTCAGAGCAGCCTGATCCGCCAGATAGCTGCCACCGGGAAGCCGGTGACCCTGGTACTAATGACCGGGTCCGCGGTTTCCATCTCAAGGGAGCATGAGTCTGTTCCGGCTGTAGTCCAGGCCTGGTATGGAGGAGAAGCTGCAGGCGAGGCTGTGGCCGATGTATTGTTTGGGGACTATAATCCGGCTGGAAGGTTGCCGGTAACCTTCTACGGGTCGGTCAACGATCTGCCGGCCTTTGAGAACTATGATATGGCCGGGCGGACCTACCGCTATTTCGAAGGTGAGGTACTTTATCCCTTTGGCTATGGTTTGAGTTATACCACTTTCTCATATGAAAACCTGATCCTCGAGAAAGATGAGATTGGCAGGGATGAAAGCATTACAGTCAGCGTGGATATAAGCAACTCGGGCGAGTGGGACGGAGAAGAGGTGGTACAGCTGTATATCCGTGACCTGGAATCGGAAGAGGTTCGCCCCCTGAAAGATCTCAGGGGATTTGAGCGTGCATCGGTAAAAGCGGGTCAGACCATTGTGGTAAGCATGACCCTGGGTCCGGATGAGCTGGCCTACTATGATACTGTTGAGGGGGCCTACAGGGTGGAACCCGGATTGTATGAAATTATGGTGGGCCCGTCGTCGGCCTCGGAAGGATTATTGAAAACAGAGCTATTGGTCAGGTAAACCCTTAGACAATCTCTTTGGATCCATCCCCGATCTCAGCCACATAGAAATCGGCTTTGAGTCCGGTCCGTGCTTTATAACCTGCACCAACCTCACGGATAAAGGATTCAACCTGGTCTTCTTTAACGATGCTAACGGTACACCCACCAAAGCCGGCGCCGGTCATTCTACTACCGATAGTACCTTCTATCTTCCGCGCTTCCTCCACCAGGGTATCCAGCTCTTTTCCGGTCACTTCATAATCGTCCCTGAGTGAATCATGAGACTGGTTCATCAGCTGACCAAAATATTCCAAATCGCCCTGGTTCAAGGCTTCAATGGCACTGAGGGTGCGGTTGTTTTCAGTGATCACATGGTGGGCTCTTCTTTTCTCTGTCTCGTCTGCAATCAGATGGGAGAGCTTATTAAACTCCTCCAGGTTCAGATCACTCAGATGTCTGATATTTTTCTCCTTGCGAAGATCCTCCACAGCCGATTCGCACTGCGACCTGCGTTCGTTATATTTTGAATCGGCCAGTCCCCTTCGTTTATTGGTATTGGCGATAACTATTTTCATTCCATCCAGCTTTAAGGGAACCCGCTCGTAATCCAGGGTGTCACAATTCAGAAAGAGAGCATGATCTGAGGCTCCCATGCCCGAAGCAAACTGGTCCATAATGCCACAGTTTACCCCTACAAAATGGTTCTCTGCATTCTGCGAGATTTTTACCAGTTCCATGCGATCAAAGCCAAATCCGAAAATCTCGTTCATAGCGAATGCTGTAACCATCTCGATGGAGGCTGAAGACGATAGTCCGGCACCATTGGGGATGTCCCCGGAGTAGAGCAGATCCACACCTTCAATCTCCCTGGCCTTTTTCCGAAATTCATTTAGCACTCCCACTGGATAATTCATCCATGATTTCCCCTCCTTCTCAAAGGGTTCGTCCAGTTTGACCTCACCACGGTGATCAAAATTCGTGGTGGCAAAGCGAACCAGCCGCTTGTTATTTTTTCTTACTACCAGGTAAGTCCCAAAGGTCAGAGCGCATGGAAAGACATAACCACCGTTGTAGTCGGTATGTTCTCCAATCAGGTTCACTCTTCCTGGTGAAAAAAAGACTTGAATCTCATTTTCACTTTCACAATACAAACTGATGAATGTCTCCTTAAGCTGTTCAGTGTTCATGTCCTTATCCTTTATGAGGGAGTAAAAGTAGAAAAAAATTCTGATCAAATATGGAGCATTTTTTACTACTTTAGGGTCCTATGTCGGGCGATACGTTTTCACGGAGGATAGCAGTATATGCAGGGATTGTTGCGATTGCAACGCTTTTCCTTCTCCCATTTTCAGGTTTGACCAACCTCTTCGATGCCGATGAGACCAACTATGCTGAGACGGCACGCGAGATGATCGTGAGCGGTGACTACCTGACTGTACAGGTTGACTTTGAGCCTTTCCCTGAAAAACCTCCGCTCTTTTTCTGGATCCAGGTTCTTTCCATGAAAGCTTTCGGGATAAATGAATTTGCTGCCAGGTTCCCCAATGTACTTTGTGGCATTGTATCGCTGATGATGCTCTATTTCTTCGGGCGTAAGATCTATAGTCATCGTTTTGGTCTGTTGTGGATCCTTTCATATGGTGCAGCCATCTTACCCTTCTTTTTCTTCAAGTCAGGAATTATTGATCCCTGGTTCAACCTTTTTATATTTATCGGGGTTGCACTGTTTATATTTTACCTGGATCCGGAGAAACGGCGAATAAGGCTCCGTAACCTCCTTCTTTCCGCACTATTTTTTGGTTTGGCTGTTATGACCAAGGGGCCGGTGGCAACTTTAATTTTCCTGCTTTGTTTTTTGGTATTTCTGGTCCTGAAAAGGTTCAGGATCTCCGCACCAATAGGACATGTGGGACTGTTCATTCTGGTACTGTCCCTGGTTGGAGGAAGCTGGTTTGTATTTCAGGCCACCAGTGGAAATTCCGGGGTAGTCAGGGAGTTCATCTCCTATCAGATAAAGTTGCTTACATCCGACAGCAGCGTGCATGATGGATTTTTCGCTTACCACCTGGTGGTGTTGCTGGTAGGTGTGTTTCCCGCTTCTGTGATTGCGATGAAAAGCATTACCAAGAAAGCGGAGGATACCGAACTGCAAAGCTTGTTCAAACAGTGGATGTACATATTGCTTCTGGTGGTACTGATCCTTTTCTCCATTGTTAACACAAAACTCTTACACTATAGCTCCCTGGCCTATTTTCCATTGACATTTCTCGCAGCCTGGGTTTGGGATAAGTGGCTCGACCGGAAAATTGAGATTGGACGTTGGCAGGTAGTGCTGATCTTTCTGATCGCTCTTTTCCTGTCCGCTTCAGCCATTTTATTTCCACTGCTTACGGATCATTACGGCTGGTTACTCAGTAAAAATTTTGCCTTTATAGATCCATTTATCCGGGAAGCTGTACAACGGAATGTACACTGGAGCGGTTACGAATGGATTATCGGTTTGTTCCTGATACTGGGTGTTATTGTAGCATCAATACAGATCCAACGCAGAGACTGGAGTGGCATGTTGATTCTTCACCTTGTTGTTCTCATATTTGTTTTTGTATCTATCTCTCTCTTCTCGGGACGGATTGAAAGCTATACCCAGCGTGTAGCCATCAAGTTTTATCAGAGTCTGCGTGGACAGGATGTCTATGTGAACACACTTGGATTCAAGAGCTATTCGCACCTCTTTTATTTCGACAAGCAACCCTCGGATGAGGATGACAGCATTGAACGCCTGATGACAGATCAATTGGACAAGGATGCCTATTTTGTGATGCAGGTAAATAAGAAAGATATGTTCCTGGAACGTTACCCTGAACTGGAAATCATCCTTGAAAAACATGGCTATGTGTTCACAGTTCGGCGAGCCGGACCTTCAGACCCCTGATCCTATGAAAAAACATGTTCTTTTGCTCCTCTTATGCTTTAGTGTGGTGTCATCGAGCGTTGCCCAGGCTAATGATTCCGTCAATTTAAAGTTTAAGAAGTATATGGATAGGGTGGAAGTCCATGTGGGCGGTGAATTATTTACCGCCTACAGGTTTGAGCCATCACTGGAAAAGCCTGTACTTTTTCCACTCCATGCACCTGACGGAACCATTGTTACACGGGGATACCCCATCGCTCCCAGAGAGAAGGAAAGGGTCGATCATCCACATCATGTGGGACTCTGGTTCAATTTTGGGGATGTAAATGGATACGACTTCTGGAACAATTCCTATGCGGTACCAGATGAACGTAAGGGAGCTTACGGAAGGATTGTTCACCGGTCCATAGAGAAGGCTGAGTCCTCAGGAAAAGATGGACTGCTCAAGGTGAAGATGGATTGGATGGCCCCTGACAGTGAGCAGGCTGAGAAACTGCTTGAAGAGTCCACTACCTTTATTTTCAGCGCTGAAGATGGTGCCTGGATGGTGGACCGGATCACCAGGCTCACCGCGATGAAAGACAGCGTTGTCTTTACAGACAATAAGGAGGGCATGCTGGCTATTCGCGTTGACCGGGCCTTTGAGCATCCATCAGATAATCCTGTGATCTATACAGATAAGTCAGGTAAATCCACCGGTGTGGCGGTTCTGGACAATGAGGGGCTTACAGGCTGGTACCTGAATAGTGAAGGGGATGAAGGACTTGATGCCTGGGGTAAAAATGCCAGGTGGGTAAGGTTGACCGGCACAAAGGATAGTTCGGACTGCACGCTGATACTCATGGATCATCCAGAAAATATCAACTATCCATCCCTTTGGCATGCACGGGGATATGGCCTATTTTCAGTGAATAACCTGGGCCGCCAGGTCTACAACAGGAATCTGGATAAATTCCAGCTGGTTCTGAAGAAGGGCGAATCAATAAATTTCAGGCACCGCTTTGTTGTGTCCAATGGCAAATTGTCAAAGCAGGAAGTGGAGGATCTGTACGAGGATTTCACAACAGAATAAACAAATTACGAGAACTGAAGTCCTTATTTTAGTATTCATGGTATCACATTTTGTGATACCTCTACAAATATTACATATTCCATTAATTGCGTTTTCTTAATGCAATTACTTTTTCTTCTCAGAATTTTACAACTATACGATGATATGGACCCTAGTCAAGACATTAATCAGTAAATTTGTATAGGAAATGAGAGCAATCATGAATCTGCAGGAAAAAAAATTAGAGCTAGTCCAACTTATTCTTAATACAGAGAAACCTTCAGTTCTAAAGAA
>RCNC010002322.1_pt1 | contig 12707 bp, 11 predicted proteins | sample 2041301 | NCBI WGS metagenome assembly RCNC01 (sample SAMN09708231, study PRJNA481090) | Marine sediment metagenome, whole genome shotgun sequencing project. | biome: marine sediment; feature: ocean; material: sediment; isolation source: Sewage treatment plant 13A marine sediment (STP13A) ... | reverse complement strand
GACTCCGGCGAGATCAATGTGGGTGACTGGGTGCTGGCCATTGGGAGTCCCTTTGGCCTGGAACAAACCGTTACCGCCGGCATTGTCAGTGCCAAGGGTCGCACCATCGGTGCCGGGCAATACGACGATTTCATCCAGACGGACGCGTCCATCAACCCCGGCAACAGCGGAGGTCCCCTCATCAATATGGCCGGTGAAGTTGTGGGCATCAACACGGCCATCGTAGCCAGTGGGCAGGGAATCGGGTTTGCCATTCCCGTCGACCTGGCCAAAGGCATCGTTGCCCAGCTCAAAATTAGCGGAGAGGTTACCAGGGGCTGGTTGGGCGTGGGCATTCAAAACCTGACGCCGGAACTGTCCCAGTATTACCAGCTGAAGGAAAACGAAGGTGTGCTGGTGACCCAGGTGTTCAAGGGCGATCCGGCGGAACAAAGCGGCATTCGGGCCAACGATATCATTATTGCCGTTGACGGCATTCCCGTGTCTTCCGTCAGGGAACTGTCCGGTGTCATTGCTAACACCAGGGTAGGCAAACACACGGCCGTGACCTTCATGCGGGACGGCAAGAAAAAAACCGTTTATGTGGAGCTTTCCAAACGCGATGATGAAGTGCGCAAGGTGAAGGAAGAACCCGAAAAGAGCGGTGACCTGGGCATTGAGTTGATGGAATTTGCACCGGAGTACGCCAGCAAGTTCGGGTATGAAGAGGATGAAGAGGGTGTTCTCGTGAGTGGGCTGGTACCGGGCGGAAAGGCTGCAAGCGCCGAAGTCAAACGCGGGGACCTGATCAAGGAGGTCAACCACGTCAAGATAACGTCCATCAAGGAATTTCACAAAGAGGTTAAAAAAGGTGATGAGGGCGATACCATCAACTTCCTCATCCGGCGGCCGCGGGTTGGGTTTGTGGTAATTACCATTGAGCGCTAACTACCTTAACTTGCATAAAATTTGATGAGAATTTGACAGATCCGAAATAACAGAGTGTTCAGAAGAAACTCTTGCTTATGAAAGCCTACGACCCGTGCAAGATTAAGGGAATATAAACCAAGACACCCCGGTGAAATCGTCTTAGACGGCACTGACGAGCATTTCACTGGGTAAACAAAGGCCATAAGGGGTTTGTTATCCCTTTGTGGCCTTTATTGCATTTAAAACAGTTGGGGCTACTTGTATCGATAGGTCCTGCCGTGTGAGCAGCTAGGGATACGTTAAATGAAACGAGATGTTTTAAATGTTTTAAATGAAAGGGATGGGCTTACCGGTACGGAAAGCCAGAGCTTGGCAAGTGGCTATCAGCTGCCGGTTTTCGTCAAACACCTTTATGTCATAGGCTGCGGTGCGTTTGGTACGCTTAATCTCTTTTGCTTCTGCCCGCAGGCGGGCTCCGGGATCAGGGCTGGCCATATAGGTCACGTTGACGTTCATGGCCACCGCAATGGTGCCGTGAGTTTGGCCTGCAGTCTCAAAGGCCTCATCGATCAGGGCGAAAAGGGCGCCGCCGTGAGCGCGTTGGTAAAGGTTGTTCATGCGGGAGGGATCATAGGTCATTTCTACTGCCGATTGCCCTGTTTCAAGCTCCACTAACTGCATGTTGAACTCCCGGGCTATAGGCTCTTTTTCTACAGCACGCATGATGGCGTCCTTCAGCTTGACGTCCATGTCAACTCCATTTATTAGTCTTCCCAGAAGACGGGTGTGTTATCAGACACGGATTTCACTGATTTAATTAGCGCTGCGCGCGTTATTAGGCCTTCGGCCGTTATTTGTGTTTCGCACGTAATTTATCGCGGCTAACCAAAACAATGAATTACGCAGTAGGCAAATTACAACAAATTACAGCGCAACGTAGTTACCTTAATGTGTATTAAATCCATGCAATCCACGTAACTCGTGTCCGGAGTTCTGTTCTCTGGGGCTCTGTCTTCCGTCCTTTGTGGCTCTGTGGTCAAGTCCTGATTAAAAGTTGTCACTCAATTGAACCTGTTGTCAGTAGTCAGTGGTCCGTAGTCCGTGCTCAAGCTATCAGCTACCGACAACCGACTACTGCGCACTGACCAAGGGCAACCTCCCTGATTTTCTCACCTTCTCATCTTCTGAGGCTCTGTCTTCTGACCTCTGGGCACTGTCCTCTGTGGTTCTGGGATTCCGTCCTCTGATCCTTCCTCCCGGCGTCGGTCGAGCAGACAGAGCACCATGAACGGCAATTCGATAATAAATTCCAGGATAAATCCAAATATGGCCGTGAACAGGATCACGGGCAGTTTAAATATGGAAAAGTAAGCCCTGGACTGGGTGATCATGTCCCTGAAATGTGTCAATTGGCTCTTCATCTGATTCCTAAGGAATTCTACCTAATTTTGATTCGCTCGCTCACCCAGCAGCCCCGATAAACCGGGATCTTCGACAAGCTGCGGAGAATGCGCTCGCTATTGCGGTTCAGGACCTGACTATCCCAAGTACCGCAGAATTACAACACGCCAGTGTTATTTTCTACCCATTATTCCTTACTTAAATTACTTGCAGATGTCCAAATTCGAGCAAGGGCTCAAAAGAAGTTCCTGACCCTATAGATGTCGTTCAGGTGTTCTTCTTGAATTTCCCTCAAAACATGTTAAAAAGGCTTCATGCAAAAACACCCTTCACATCATGAGACCGCATCGGTGGCAATGCAGGTGGATATCGGCGGCATTGTTTTAAAAAACCCGGTGATGACTGCCTCCGGGACATTTGGATACGCCCAAGAATTTGACGATCTCGTTGATTTGAGCTGCCTGGGGGGCATTATTGTCAAGGGCCTGTCCCTGGAGCCGTCCAAGGGGAACCCGCCGCCGCGTATCGTTGAAACATCCGGGGGCATGCTCAATGCCATTGGCTTGGAGAACGTTGGAGTGAATGCCTTTATCAAAGAGAAGCTACCGTTTTTACGAACCCGGTCAATACCGGTTTTTGCCAACATTTACGGTAAGACAATCGAGGAGTATGCTGAACTGGCGCTTCGTCTGGATGACGTAGAGGGTGTCGCCGGCCTGGAGGTCAATATATCCTGCCCCAACGTGAAGGCGGGAGGTATTGCGTTCGGTTCCGACAGCCGGTCCGCTGACCGCGTGGTCAGGGCGGTGAAAAAGAAAACTCGTCTCCCCGTCATGGTAAAACTGTCGCCCAATGTTACCGATATTGTTGAGATAGCCAAAAGTGTCGAGGCGGCCGGCGCCGACTCGATTTCGCTGATCAACACCATAACCGGCATGGCCATCGATGCGCGGACACGGCGACCGGTGCTGGCCAACATCACCGGGGGGCTGTCCGGCCCGGCCATTAAGCCCGTGGCCCTTAGGATGGTGTGGCAGGTGGCCGGTCAGGTAACTATTCCGGTTATCGGTGTGGGGGGAATCATGAATGCGGAAGATGCTGTGGAATTTTTAATTGTCGGCGCCAGTGCTGTCCAGGTGGGTACGGCCAATTTCATCAACCCGCGGGCAACTCAGGACATTGTCGAAGGCATCGAAACTTACATGCTGAAAAACAAAATCGAATGCCTGGATGACCTGATTGGTTCGCTCCGTATTGACCGGGATATATAGCAACGCAGTCGTGTTTTATAAAATCATGGGATACGATTTTATTCTTTGTGTCCTTTGTGCCTTTGTGGTTAGTATGCAGTAATAAATCAAGCTTCATAAACCCATTATCCAAAGAAAGGAAACTTACCATGAAAAAGCTGATTTTCGTTGTTGCCTGTGCCCTGTTTCTGATGACCGGTTTTGCTTCTGCAGAGGAAGCTGATGCTGTTTTGGGCCAGTGGTACACGGATGCTGAAAAAAAAGATGTAGTCGTTGAAATCTATAAGGATAACGACCTGTACAGCGGCAAGGTTGTCTGGCTGGAAAATCCCAATGAAGATGACGGAACCTCGAAGGTGGATGATGAAAATCCCGATGAAGCACGGCGCAATGACCCTATTCTCGGTATGAATTTGGTAAAGGGGTTTACCTATAAAGGGAAAAATAAGTGGGCCGGCGGCACCATTTATGATCCCAACAACGGCAAAACCTATAAATGCAAAATGTCTTTAAAGGGAGACGACCTTAAAGTGAGGGGTTTTATCGGTGTTGCGCTGTTTGGAAGAACCGTTCATTGGATACGCAAGTAGTTATTATTAAAAGATATTATTAATATTTCATAGTCAATATTGAATGTCCAGTGATCAAATCTATGAACACATGATCAGCAATAATATCTGAATCGTGGCTCTATAATGGAGGGATCGGCATGAGCAAGTGTCTCGGAGCAATTTTGTCAGTAGTAGCATTCTTGGTGGTATCATCTTCTGCCGTGTTGGCAGGGGACATGGAAGTTCTGGGAGTAAAGTTCCCCGGGGAAAAAACCATTGAGGGCAAGACCCTCAAGCTGAACGGCGTCACCTACCGCAAGGCCATGGGGATTGTCAAGGTGTATGCGGCGGGCCTGTACCTGGAAAATCCCAGCCAGGACCCCAAGGAAGTGATCGAGTCCGAACAGGTCAAACACCTCCTGACCCACTACCTCACCAAGAAAGCCACGGCCAAGAAGATTCAGGAGGGTTTTTTGGAAGTCATCAAAGAGTGCAATCCCCCCGAACTGGTTGCAGCCAATCAGGCTGACATCGAAAAATACGCTTCCTGGTTGGACAAGGACATGGCCCCGGGACTCACTTCTTATTCGACCTATGTTCCGGGAAAAGGACTCAGCATGACCTACCAGGGTGAAGTGCGGGGAACCATACCGGGCAGCACCTTCATGCAGATGTACTACCGTTACAATGTGGGTGAAAAGGCGCCGAAGAATATTCGCAAGGGATTGCTGGGGCTCTAGCAAACAAAACAGGCCCTTATTTCAATCCGAAATAGGGGCCTGTTTTGTTTGAATTACACTGCCTGGGCGGATTTAACCGGGTTCTCCTTGAGATATTCCAGCCGGTTGAGCCCGTTGATGTAGGCTTTGGCGCTGGCCGTGATGATATCCGGGTCCGATCCCCTGCCGAGGGCTACAAGCCCGTTTTCTCTGAGACGTACGGTCACTTCTCCCTGGGCGTCGGTTCCACCGGTCAAGGCGCTGACTGAAAAACGCAGGAGCTCCGAGGAGGTACCGCTGAGCTTGGCAATGGTGTTAAAAGCGGAATCTACCGGCCCGTTGCCGTAGCCTGCACCCTTCACCGAACGGCCATTGACTAACAATTGAATGCTGGCCATGGGCATGACCGTTGTGCCGCTGGTCACATTCATGTACTCCAGTTTGAAAATTTCCTTGGTACGTAAAATTTCTTCAGCTACCAGGGCTTCCATATCTTCATCCATGACATGCTTTTTCTTGTCGGCCAGATCCTTGAAACGTTTGAACACCTTGTTCAGCTCGGCATCGGAAAGGTCGTAACCCATATCCTTTAGGTGCTCATGCAGCGCGTGGCGGCCGGAGTGTTTGCCGAGAACCAGCTTGTTGCGGCTCAAACCGATGGTTTCAGGGCTCATGATCTCATAGGTCATGGGGTTTTTGAGCATGCCGTCCTGATGAATGCCTGCTTCATGAGCAAAGGCGTTGGCTCCCACGATGGCCTTGTTGGGCTGCACGATAATACCGGTGATCATGCTCACCAGACGGCTGATAGGGTATATCAGCTCGGTTTTTATCCGGGTGTTCAGCGTGAACCAGTTGGGGCGTGTATGGGTAGCCATCACCACTTCTTCCAGGGAGGTGTTGCCGGCCCTTTCACCAATACCGTTGATGGTGACTTCAGCCTGACGGGCGCCGGCATCGATGGCCGCCAGAGTGTTGGCCGTGGCCAGTCCCAGGTCGTTGTGACAATGGACACTGAGGGTGGCCCGGTCGATGTTGGGCGTGTGCTCCTTGATATATTTTACCATGTCGGCGAATTCATAGGGAACGGCGTACCCCACGGTGTCGGGCAGGTTGACCACCGTGGCCCCGGCATTGATGGCGGCTTCAAAAACCCTGCAGAGAAAATCACGGTCACTGCGGGATCCGTCTTCGGCCGAGAATTCAACCTCCTTGGTGAGGGTCTTGGCATAGGACACAGCATTGACAGCTTCATGGACCACTTCATCGCGGCTCATTCTGAGCTTGTATTCCAGGTGGATGTCCGATGTGGCAATGAAGGTGTGAATTTTCGGTTTGGCGGCATGCTGGATGGCTTCCCAGGCACGGTCAATGTCGTTGACGGATGTCCGTGCCAGTGCAGCAACTTCCGCGATTTTTAATTTACGGGCGATTTCCGAAACCGCTTCAAAATCGCCATCTGAAGCAGCCGGAAATCCAGCCTCAATCGTGTCGACACCCAGACTTTCCAGTTGAGTGGCCAGGCGCATCTTTTCAGCCGTGTTCATGCTGGCGCCAGGCGACTGTTCCCCGTCCCGTAGGGTTGTGTCGAATATTCTGATATGTTCGGTCATGTTATTGCTCCTGCATATGTCTGATGGATTCACTTATAACCCACCATAATAGGGTATAAGGTATACGGTAAAAGGTGTAAGGTCGAAGGTGTAGGGTTGACTTCCGACCTGGTCAAGCCCTGGTAAAAATTGTCACTTAATTGAACCGGTTGTCAGTAGTCTGTGGTCCGTAGTCCGTGCTCAAACTATCAGCTACCGGCAACCGACTACTGCCCACTGACCACGGGCAAGTACTCTGATTTTCTCACCTTCTTACCTTCCCAAGTTCTGGCTTCTGTCTTCTGACCTCTGACTTCTGATCTCAGGCTACTGGACAGCGAGCCTAGGCCGCAGGATAACAAAACAGCTTCCTGCGGCAGAGATTCCTTGCTTGGCAACGGCCATGGTGCCGGCCGCGGTGTCGGGTGGATATTTCATGTGATATTCCTCAGTTCGGCTTCATGGGCAAGCTTGTACTGAAAACTGTCTGCCAGCGCCTGCCAGCTGGCTTCTATGATGTCCTCTGAAACACCGATGGTACTCCAGAGCTTTTCCTGGTCTCGGGTTTCAATCAGTACCCGTACCTTAGCAGCTGTGCCGACCCGGCCGTCGATAACCCGCACCTTGAAATCCACCAGGCGCATGGTATCCAGATCCGGGTAAAACCTGTCCAGGGCTTTTCTAAGGGCGTTGTCAAGGGCGCTCACGGGCCCGAACCCTTCTGCGGCCGTGATCTCATTGCTGCCGCCCACTGAAATTTTAACTGTGGCGTGGGCCGTACAGGGTTGGTCCTTGTCTTTTTCGATGGTCACCCGGAAGGATTCGAGATCGAAAAGGGGTTTGAATTGCTTGGTCAGTTTTTGGGTCAGAATCTTGAAGGATCCTTCGGCCACATCGAACTGGTACCCATTCTGCTCCATGTCTTTTATTTTGGAAACGATCTGACGGCTGTCAAATCCGTTGCCGCCCAATTCCACGCCCAGTTCCCGGGCTTTGTACTCGATGTTGCTTTTTCCGGACATGTCGGACACGAGTACCCGCCGGCTGTTCCCGACCACTTCGGGGGCCATGTGCTCATAAGCTTCCGGAATCTTCATGATGGCGTTGACATGGATGCCGCCTTTATGGGCAAAGGCGCTCTTGCCCACAAAAGGGCGTGAATTCAGGGGGACTATATTGGCCGTCTCGCTGACCACCCGAGACACTGTTTTCAACTTATCGATATTTTCAGATGGAATACAGTCGAGGTTCATTTTGGTACTAAGGACCGGGATGACGGCCGTCAGGTCAGCGTTGCCGCAGCGTTCCCCATATCCATTGATTGTCCCCTGCACCATGGTGGCTCCGCAACGTACAGCTGCTATGCTATTGGCAAGGGCCATGCCGCAATCGTTATGAGTGTGGATGCCCAGCCTGACAATGGGTTTTTTCTCAGAATGCTGGTAAGTGTCGGCGATTCTCTGTTTCACGTCTTCAAAGATGGATTCAATTTCAAAGGGCAGGGTGCCACCGTTGGTGTCGCACAGAACTAAATAATCTGCATTGCCGTCAAGAGCGGCTGCCAGGGTTTTGATGGCATATGCGGGATCGGTCTTGTATCCGTCGAAAAAATGCTCGGCATCGTAGATCACCTCACGGCCGGCGCTTTTAAGGTAGGCCACGGATTCATGAATCATATCCAGGTTTTCTGAGAGGGTATTGTTCATGATTTTTTCAACATGCAGATCCCAGCTTTTACCGAATATGGCTACTGCTGGGGTGTCACTGTCCAAAAGGGCCTTGATATTGGCGTCCTCTTCCGGGCGTATACCGGGTTTGCGAGTTGCCCCGAACGATGTCAGACGGGCTTGCTTGAACTCCACCTCGCGCGCCAGCTCAAAAAATTGAACGTCTCTGGGGTTGGATCCGGGCCAGCCGCCCTCGATATAATGGATGCCCAGGTCATCGAGTCGCAGGGCTATCTTGATTTTTTCCTCTGCCGAAAAACTGACATTTTCCCCTTGGGTGCCGTCCCTGAGCGTTGTGTCGTATATCAGGATTGGATCCATTGTTGTTTTCCCCGTTCTGTTCAGATCGTTAAATTTGGTTTCAAAATTGAATTGTTCGGTCAAACCCTGCAAAAAAAAACCAGTGCTGGTGTTTCAGATCGTAGATAAAGCTAACTTCGGTTCTCAGGCCGCAACGCCCTGACGGCGACGCCTGTTTTCCACATTTCCGAATTCTTGATGACATCCAGTTCCACCTGAAGTTTTTCCCGGTAGTCAGGCTGGCTGTTTTTCTCCAGCGTACGACGGGTTTCCACACCAGAGATGACACTTTCATATAGGTCGTCAAACACTGGCAGGACAGCATCACGGAATTTTGGGGACCAATCCAGGGCGCCCCTTTGGGCGGTAGTGCTACAGTTGGCCATCATCCAGTCCATGCCGTTCTCTGCCACCAGCCGGATGAGGCTCTGGGTCAACTCCTCCACAGTCTCGTTAAAGGCCTCGCTGGGGCTGTGGCCGTTTTTTCTTAGGGTAGTGTACTGGGCCTCCATTACACCCGCCAGACAGCCGATGAGAACACCGCGTTCGCCGGTTAGGTCGCTGTGGACCTCTTTTTCGAAAGTTGTGTGGAAAAGGTATCCTGACCCGATGGCAATACCGGCAGCCAAAGCCCTTTCTCTGGCCCGGCCGGTGAAATCCTGGTGAACGGCAAAGCTGGAGTTGATGCCGCTGCCATCCAGGAAGTTCATCCTGACGCTCCGGCCCGAGCCCTTGGGAGCCACCAGGATTACATCGATGTTGTCAGGCGGAATGATTTTGGTCTGATCGGTGTACACGATACCGAATCCGTGCGAGAAGTATAGGGCGTCACCTTCTTTAAGGCTGGCCTTGACTGTGGGCCAGGTTTCCACCTGCCCGGCATCTGACAGCAGAAACTGGACGAGGGTGGCTTTCTGAGCTGCTTCCTCAATGGGGAACAGCGTCTGTCCCGGTACAAACCCGTCTTCCTTTGCGCGTTCCCATGATCGCCCGCCTTCACGCTGTCCTACGATGACCCTGAATCCGTTGTCGCGCATGTTGAGGGCCTGTCCCGGCCCCTGGACGCCATATCCCAGGATGGCGATGGTTTCGTCCTTGAGCACTTCGCGTGCTTTTTCAAGGGTGAATTCCTGTGAAGTGATGACTTCTTCCTGTGTTCCACCAAAATCGATCTGTGCCATGAATTGCTCCTTTTTATTAGAAACAGTTAGCCGCATTTAAGAACTGTGGTGTTACCAAAAATTTGGGGTATTCAGCACCATCCGTTCTGATGCATGTTTCTAATGTGTAAATTTATTAGTATTGTTTATAAAGCATTGATATTTGCCATGTTGTTTATGCAGTGTTGGATTTAGTTGGGCTCCCTAAATAGTGCTACAGCCCCGGTGCGTGCAATTTTCTTGATGCCCATGGGTTTTAGCAGATTGATCAGGGCGTTGAGCTTGTCCGTGTCACCGGAAACCTCGATGATGTAGTGTTCCAGCCCAATATCCACCACCTTGCAGCGGAAGATGTCCACAATTCTGAGGATTTCGGCCCGGTTTTCGGGTTTGGCCCTCACACAGATTAGCGCCATTTCCCGGTGGACCGCTTCCTTGCCCGACAGGTCGCGCAGCTTGATTACATTGACCAGTTTCCTGACCTGTTTTTCTATCTGTTCAAGGGCCGGCAGATTGGTTTTTGTGACCAGGGTAATGCGGGAAACCAGGGGATCTATGGTCGGGGCGACGCACAGGCTTTCAATGTTGTAGCCCCTGCCGCTGAAAAGGCCCACAACCCTGGAGAGCACCCCGGGTTGATTGTCCACTAGCATGGTTAAAATATGCTTTTCCTCATTCATTTTTTTGCCTTTCATCATAGCGACGAAGTCGCGTTTAATAATTATTCATACTTGTGATTTATAGCCCATGTCAGATGATTGCTTCAAAAAAAGGTTATATGGACATTTTCTAAACACCATGAGTGAATAATTATACGAGCAACATTTCAGTGATCGGTGCACCCGCCGGGACCATGGGGTAGACGCCTTCTTCGGGTTCCACTGAAAAGTCCATGATCACCGGTCCGGCAATGGCCAGGCCTTCAGCCAGCACAGCTTCCACCTCTGTTGGTTTTTCAGCCCTCAAGCCTGCTGCGCCGTATGCCTCGGCCAGTTTTACAAAATCAGGGGCACAGTCCATGCATGTGGCAGCGTAGCGTTTGCCGTAAAAAAGCTCCTGCCACTGCCGTACCATACCCAGAAAACGGTTGTTGAGAATGACGATTTTAACAGGGAGTTTGTATTGCACGGCGGTGGCCATTTCCTGAATGTTCATCTGGATGCTTCCGTCTCCTGCTATGTCCACTACCGTTCTGTCCGGATGGGCCACCTGGGCGCCGATGGCGGCCGGCAAACCAAATCCCATGCATCCGAGGCCTCCGGAGGTAATGAAGTTGTTGGGCCGATCAAAGTGGTAGTACTGGGCGGCCCACATCTGGTTCTGACCGACCTCCGTGGTGATAATGGCCTCCCCTTTGGTCAGTTCGAAGAGCTTTTCAACCACGTATTGGGGTTTGATGACATCCTTCTGATCGTAGGCAAGGGGGTTTGTGCTTTTCCATTCAGCTATCTGAGCAAGCCAATCCTCTTTTTGCCTCAACAGTGCGGCTGAGTCCTGATCTGACAGGAGATCGTTAAGCAGCGTCAGCGCCTTTTTACAGTCCCCCACAATGGGTATACTGACGGCAATGTTTTTACGGATGGATGTGGGATCGATGTCGATATGGACAATTTGGGCCTGTTCGGCAAAAGCATCGGTTTTGCCGGTGACACGGTCATCAAAACGCACTCCGATACCGATCATCAGATCGCAGTAACTGGCAGACATATTGGCTCTGTAGGTGCCGTGCATTCCGATCATACCCAGCCACAAGGGGTCGGATCCGGGAAATCCGCCTAATCCCATCAGGGATCCCGTGACCGGGATGTGGGTTTTACGGGCAAAGTCGGTCAACTCCTGGGATGCATTGGACAGGATGATGCCCCCTCCGGCAAAAATAACCGGTTTGCGCGCTTCCCGAACAAGTTTGGCCACTTTTTTTAGCTGTTTCATATTGGGGTTGTAGGTCGGGTTGTAGGATTTCATGCGTACCTGGGGAACGGGTTTGTAGTCTATTTTTGCACTGACCACATTTTTAGGGATGTCCACCAGAACCGGTCCGGGCCTGCCGGTCCGTGCCAGATAAAAGGCTTCCCGCATGACTTTGGCGAGATCGGCTACGTCGTTTACCAGATAGTTGTGTTTGGTACACGGCCGGGTAATACCGACGATATCCACCTCTTGAAAAGCATCGTTACCGATAAGCTGTGTGGGCACCTGCCCGGTGATTACGACCACGGGGATGGAGTCGGAGTAGGCCGAAGCGATGCCGGTAACCGTATTGGTGGCCCCTGGACCTGACGTTACCAGGCATACTCCCACCTTGCCGCTGGCCCTGGCATAACCGTCTGCTGCATGCACCGCACCCTGTTCGTGTCGAACAAGGATATGCTGGATGTCGGTTTTGGCGAGTTCGTCGTATATCTCGATGACCGCACCACCGGGGAACCCGAATATTGTTTCCACCTTTTCGTCCACCAATGTCTGCATTAAAATTTGGCCGCCTGTCATTTCCATGCTCAAACCTCTCTGTCTTTCAGCTGAAAAAAAAATCCGTTACCGACTTTCAGGGCGGTAACGGATTTTGTAGTTGATTGCTGCTGAACTGTTAAGCCATTATCCACCCTGTCCCTCGAAGCGGCCGGGTAGGCCGACGACGAGGATAATAATGCTGATAAGGATGAGATTGATACGGCTATTTTTCATATTTTTTATTTGAATCCCTTTGAATTCCAGACCCTATAGACTGGAAGGATATGTAATGTCAAGATATTTATTCAAGCTATTAATCAATTCCATCCGATCTCCGAACGCTTAACCGTCCTCTGACGCTCTGGAGTTCTGGCTTCTCACCTTCTTACTTTCTTACCGTCTGATCTGTCCTCCGGCCTCTGACGCTCTGGTCCCCGTGGCTCTGTCCTCGGGACCGCTATTCTGTCCTTTTATACCCGCATTCCTTATGCCGGCACATATAAAAAGTGCCGTCCCGTTTGGTTGTCTTTTCAATTAGAAACGGTGCCGCGCACAGAGGGCATTTTTCATCGATGGGCTTGTCCCAGATGGCAAAAGAGCATTCAGGAAACTGGCTGCAGCCATAAAAAATCTTGCCCCTTTCGGAT
>RCNC010002321.1_pt1 | contig 12707 bp, 8 predicted proteins | sample 2041301 | NCBI WGS metagenome assembly RCNC01 (sample SAMN09708231, study PRJNA481090) | Marine sediment metagenome, whole genome shotgun sequencing project. | biome: marine sediment; feature: ocean; material: sediment; isolation source: Sewage treatment plant 13A marine sediment (STP13A) ... | reverse complement strand
TAGAGAACTTTGTCAATGGGCGGCTCGGTTCCGATCCGCAGGCGAAGATCCTCCTGAAGTTTGGAAAGCCGCTCTATACGTTTGACCGTTTCAATTTTTTCGCCCAGCATTCGCCGTTCAAACCTGTCCAGCAGCTCGTCGGTGATGCGGACCTTCTCGCCGGTGAACTTGCAGGTTTCAACGGTGCCCGGTTCGAAATTCACGGCAAACATATAGTGAAGGATTTCCCTGTGAATCTGCTCTTCGTTGAAATAGTATAGAGACTCTTTCACCTCCTGCAAAATGGTAAAGTCGTACAGTGACCGCAGTGAGTCTAAAAAACCCTCCGGGATGGAAGCTTTCAAGTCTTTCTGCCCGTGGAAAAATTTGCACAGCATAGACATGTCGATCAATTCGCCCGATTTGGCGTAGGTGGTAAAAAAGTCGTTGAAGATTTTTATGGAATCGCGCCCTGAAATTCCCTGCCGACCTTCTTTATCGGATTCACCGATGATCCGACGCCGGCGTTTGGCGGTGAGCGCTTTGCGGTCTTCTTCGGACAACCACTCGGGTATGTGCCCGGTGTAAATTTCGATCTTGAGCAACTGAAGGTTCTTGTCACAGTAACGGGTGTATTTCTCCGGTTCTGGAATCCACTCAAGCATGCCTTCGGAGCGAAGGTTCAGCCGGGAAGAGATGATGACCCGGGCAAAATTGTGCAGCACCCGGGGCAGGAAAGTGTCATCGATGTAGGACCCGAAGATGTTGCGGTAGATCTCGACCTCCGTGTTCAAGTCTAATACATACGGGATATTGATGTATACGATACGGTCGGAAAAAGACTGGAAGTCCTTGATGTTCTTTTTGTCTTCCGGATTCATCAGGGCCAGGAACAGGGAGTTGACGTTCTCCTCGATATCCTCGACCTTGTGCAGCCCTTCGCTGATGATGTTGTGAAGCTCGATCAGGCGTTCGATGTTATGGGATTTGATGTCCATCAAGGCATAGATGCCGTTGTTGGTTTTGGCGAAACGGGAATAGATATAGCGGACCTGATTACTGTCGGAAAAAAGCCGGTTGATCAACCGCTGAAGGTATTCGTTGGTTTGAATGATCTCCTTGACCGGACGATCACCGGGGGAGAACACGCTGATGCCCCTGCCCAGTCGGCGATTGAATCGGTATGGAACGGCATGGACCATTTCTAGCACCTTTGCCGGGCTCTTCAACCGGGTCAGCAGCGCTTCGTAAAGAGACCCGCAAATCGTGCAGGGAACCTCGTGAAAAATCCATTCATAGGCCTTGTCGGTAAACAGGGTGTATTTAAACTCATTGTTTTCGAACAGATCGTCGAGAAATTGCCGCCGCTGGGATTTTGGGATCAGGAGCAGCGGATTGTCATGGCAGGGACAAGGAACCTCCACAAAATAGTTATCCGTATCGGTCAGGGCCATATCTCGAACGGTATCGAACTGCTTCTTGTTCGGATTTTTCTGCATCCGGAAAAGACTCTCTATAATGGACGCAGTGTCGTTGCCCCCTTCGCTGGCCAGTTGTCTGCGATCCAGGCGCCACACTGTCTCGTAACGGGTCCCTTCTACCGTATTGGCGTACTCTTCGAAACGCTTCAACAGATTGTTCAAAAAGGTGCTCTTGCCGCAGCCGTGGGGGCCGTCAAAAATATAAATTTTGTTTTGCTGGGCACCACTTCTCAGCGCCTCAACATGATTGACCAACCGGTTGGCAAAAAGACGGTCCGCAAAAAAAGGGTGATCTGCGCCTTCGACGAACAGCCTGCTGCAGTCATAGCTCACGTATTGGATCGATTCGGGGTCGTTGGGATATTCATCGACGCCTTCGCCGACATAAGCTTTGAACAGATCGTGAAAGACCTGGAACACGTTCCGGATGGTACCGACTGGGTTGACTATCACCACTTGAAGAAATTCCTCAAAGGGGATGGGCCTGCGATGATTTGACTCATCGGCAACCGTATCGATATGCTGCATGGCTTTATTGATGTTGTCCATATACTGCCTTATCCGACCGGTGGATGGTGGGGCGCCGATCGTATGATTTAAAGAACATTCCTGCTCAGTTTTCGGTCATGCATGGTGTATAGCACCCGCTGCCATTTGAGTTCCCGAGGTTCGGTTGCATCGGTCTGCGGCATGGGGATCCCGGGCATGGTGGGCATTCTTGGCGTCTGTGGCGTCGCTGCCACCTCCATGGTTTCCAACTGCACCGGACCGCCCCACAGGTATTCAATGCCGAGCATCGTATTGGGTATGTATTCCGCCACCAGCGGTTTGCCCTCGAACCGGTGGATCAGGTAAAGGGCATTATCCTCGGTTTTCTCCTGGTCTACTTCGATATTCGGCGGGTGGTACAGGGATGCCATGAGCATGTCCCGGTAATCACCAGCACTCCGGCTTTTTACGAAATACTCCCAGACCATTTTTTGTTGGTTCAACCGCTTGCCGGCAACGAATAGCTTGTTGGTGGTGACGAAGTCCTGGTCCACAAAGTTCTGGATAAAGGTAAAATCCGAAAAATTTTCTCGCACGTTGAAAATGAAATCCTTCCCTTTCCCGGTTTTGGCGTCGTAGTCTTTGCGCCGTCCGATATCGGCTATATGCTGAAATTCCCACGACACCTTACCCTTTTCGGCCATCTCCTCCAGGAAGTAGAACAGTCGCATTCCCAGGGCATAGGGGTTCAACCCCACCCGGGGCATGGCTGTCACCCCGGCGTTAACCCGGGCAAAATCGACTTCATGCCCCTTGATGCGATCATCATTCATGTACAGGGTTTCGTGCCAGTAGGAGGCCCAGCCTTCGTTCATGATCTTGGTGCGGATCTGGGGCTGGAAAAACAGCCCTGTTTTTCGAATGATCTGAATCACCATCAGCATCCATCGATTCTCTTCCCGGCCGAGCATCTTGGAATTTTCCATGATGAACTCCAGCAGGTCTCTGGGCTTTTGCTTTTTGGCTGCCTGGTGCTTTTTAAACAGGCTTCCAAACTCCGGATGACGCTGGTCAACCAGGGAGAAGAAGGCTTGTTCCCCCATTACCGGATCTTCATTCAAACTGGCGTTGAATCGCTCCAGCGCCTTGATGTATTTGCTGATATTGACTTTGGCGACGTCCTGCAGGTAGACGTCGAAATAAAAATCCACTTTCTCCGAAATACCTGAATCCGGCGCTGAAAAGATTTTCGACAGGAGGCCATGGTATCCGACCAGGTTGTCGATTCCCCGGGTAAACTCGATCACATAGTCCACCCAGCGTCCCCGTTCGGAACGGAGCTTGGCAATCGCCCGCTTGTCCGACAGCGCCTCGCCGTTGAAATCGTAATCCCAGGTATGCCTGAAATAAAGGTTGTTCTGAAAAAAGTCGATGTGTCCGATGACGTGATAGAAGATCATCACATTGAGCCAGTCCGGATTGTTGTCGTTGTAAAAGGAGATCGCCGGGCGGGTATTGATGACCGTTTCGTATGGATTTCCCGGGTATAATTCGTATTTGCCCTTCTCTTTGAGCACCTCCACATCGTGGACCCAGTAATCGTAGAGGGTCGGAATCATCACCTTGGGAGAAAGCTCGATCAGATCGCGGTTGGTGACGATATATTCCAGGCTTTCGTCCTCAAACCGCAGACCGGCGTCACGGGCCCGCAGCTTACAGCCCTCCATGATCGTCTTCGTATGCTGGTCGATCAGTTCCATGGGCTTTTCCGTTTTGTCCTTCGGTTAGGATATCAACCGCTTGATCCCCTCAATCAGCCGGGATTCGTCGGTGCTTTCGTTGATGGTATCCAGTCGGACGAGCTTGGGAAATTCTTCAAGCAGTCCCGATTTTTTCAGGTACCGTTCCACTTCCGTGTTGTTCTGGGAACTGCCGGTATGCTCCGCGATGGTCACGCCGACACGACTGGCATAGCCGATCATCTCCTTCAATGCGGGAATGGCCTTTTTCCCCTCCGTGTCCCAATCGTCGCCATCGGTGCCGTGAAAAACATAGATGTTGTAGTCCGCTGCCAGATTCTCCGCCTTCACGATTTCGTTGACCATTTCATATGCAGAAAATACCTGGGTACCCCCGGCCACCCTGGAGTTGTAGTAGGTATAAAAATCTTCAACCTCCTTGGCCTCGGTGTCATGAAGAATAAATCGGGACTCCACCTGATTGGCGTACTGATAGAGCAGCCAGCTGTATATGAGCACATGCTGGGTGACCACCAGTTCGGTTGCTTTTCCGGCCATGGAGCCGGAATAGTCCCGGAGAAAGAAAACGACTGCCTGGGATTCGAAATCCTTTTCTTTGGACAAAATCCGGTAGATCCTGTCTCTGGGGGAAATGATGAATCGGGATGGGTCGATATCGTCTATGTCGGGGATGTTGCCCAGGTGAATGTTGGTTTCGACGATCTCCCGCAAGGTGGCTTTTTTGTCCAGCACCTGACCGGAACCGCGGTTCCGGTCGGTCATGTCATAGGTGTACCGGGTCAGTGAGCGCTTTTTGCCTTTGTCCTGCAGATTGGGCAGTTCGAACTGTTCGGTGAGAATTTTCCCCAGATCGTAGGCCGACGACTCCATTTCGTGCTGGCCGCCTTCTCCTTGACCCGGTCCGCCGTCACCCGCCTGGTCCGGATCCCGGACCGGCTGTTCGCCGATGACTTCGCCCTCTTCACCATCGCCGCTGCCGCCCTGACCCTCCCCCTCTTCCTGTTCGGCAAAGTTGGGGTCGTGGATAAACTTCTCTTCCACGGTGGTGGGCACCACGACCACCTTGCCCTTGCCGGCCTTGCCGGGCTTGCCGGGCTTGATCATCTTGCCCACACGGATTTTACGGGGAAAACCGTCCTTTTCCCGCTGGCGGTCCTTTTCCAGCAGCTCGTCGATGGAGCGGATGTGGCTGACATACGAACCCTTGGGCTGAGCCATGGCCTGCAGGGTCATCAGATCGTGGTAATCATAAATATTGAGCAGACGGATCTCGCCTTCATCGGTGGTGACCACCGCCATGCCTCCGCCGATGATCGGCATATCATGCGTCCGGTCGTCGTCGAGCTCCTGGAGGACCTTCTTTTCCTGCTCGGGTGTCAGGCCGGTTTCACGAAGCTGGTCATATATTTTTTTCAATGTTGGATTCATTTGGCACAAGCCTTTTCTTTGGGCTTGATTAGTGTTTTACTTCTTACTACTGCTTAAAATACATGCCTGCAAGAAAGGTACAAAGATATTTTAAAGGTTCTTGCATCTTTTCATAGGGTTGCCAATCCTGATTTATACAACCAATTAACAAGCATATTAAAAGAGTTCCGCACACAGTAAAAGTTATGGTGTTTCTCTCTAAAATCTCACTCCATCGTTTGTTGTTGCCCTTTTTGAAGGTGTCTAAAAAATAGGATTCTGGTTCAAGGTCAAGGCGGATTCTCGTTTCAACCCGCAGGCATACTGAAGTATGTCGAGGATTTGAAATGAGAATCCAACGCAGAGATTGGGCCAAAAGACATTTTTAAGATGCCTTCAATTAATTTTCATCCTCCTGTGTGCAGAAGTATTCGATGGTCTTCTGCGCACAGGTCTTGCAATACCCCAGCTTGTTGAGCATGGTGTCGACCATGCGGTCGTAAAGCTTCTGGTTCTCTTCGTTGGTGCGATTGGCCAGGGCGCCGATGAGACTGCCGGCACCGGCGATATCCGATTTCAGCCGCACGTCGGTGACCGCCTTGACCAGTTCCAGGTTGTCCATGAAATCGTAATCCGGATCCACGGATATCTTCTGGCCATATATCTTGCGAATGGAAGTCCTGAAGGTCTCCCGCTGCTCGCTAGTCTTCAACCCCAGGCGATCTTCCACACTGTTGATGTAGCGTTCGTCTATCTTCAGGGCCCTCAGTTCCCCGCTCTGGGGGTCTTTGTACTTCCACATCTTGTCCGGACCCAGGTTTTCGGCGTCGATGCCGATAATCATGTTCACGTAGCTCATGACGTCCTTGCGGATGGCCAGGGGCTCGTCCATGTAGGCGTTGAACATTTCCGTCATGATCCGCTCACGGTAGAGCCCCTTGGCGGTCTTGAGGTCCTCCAGGTATTTGGCACGGTCGTTGGCCTCGGTCACATAATCCAGGACGATGCGCTCCAGGGCCTTGAATATATCGTAGGCGAACATGCACCGTCCCTCGTTGGTTTCCGAGCTTTCATTGAGCAGTTGGATAGCCCGGCCCAGGTTTCGCTGCCCCAGCCCCTTCTGGCCGAACCGCTTGGTGATGTCCGGGTTCTGATTGAGGGTGTCGATAACCTCGGCCAGTGTCTTGATGCTCTTTTCTCCGGCCACCTCGCCGGCGGCCAGCTTCATAGTCTCGATGGGGGTGAGCTTTTCCGACCTTGCCAGTCGGGTGAGCACCACCGTCACGGAGGCGGCATGGTTCAGGTTGGGGTCCTGGTGCAGATATTCCCGGTCGAGGGTGGTGCGGGTTTCGTTGCCGATGGCGTATATGGTCAGGTCTTTTTGCAGCTTGTAGTTGGTGTTGTGAGAAACGTAGCAGATGCGACAGCGATCGACGATGGGGGCTTCCTCCTTTTCCGCCAGAAAGCGGTTGAATTCGGAATTGTTGCTGGTGGCAATGATCAGGGTGTCGATGGGCCACTTGTAACCGTCGATTTCGATGTTGCGGTTTTGAATGACCCCCAGATAGACTTGGACCAAGTCCTTTTTGTTCTTGAAGATTTCATCGGAAAAATGGACGCCGCCGCCGGCCACCCGCGCCAAGGCCCCACGCCGCAGATCAAAGCGGTAGGGGTTGTTGGTTTCCGTAATGTGAAGCAGCCGCTGAATGGATTCTTCACCCAAAAGATCCACCGCCGAAGAGGTAATCTTGTCTTTCGCCGCATACTTGCCGGTAACGGTGCCCAGACTCTCGCTCATCGGGACAGGGATGATCTGGATAAATTCAAGCATCTTTGCCAGGTCCCCGTTGGTGTAATTTCTGATGCTGTCCCATATAAACGCGCTGCAGGCACCCAGCGGACGATAATCCCCCCAGAGGGTTTCGATTTCGTTGTCCGAAAGTCCAACCTCTTTGGACAAAAACTCACGGTTTTTATCCGGCTCGTCGGTGATGTTCATCGCCAGAATCATGGGATCCTCATAGGTCTGGGATTCGATGGTCGATATTTTCCCGTATCCGCCGATCTTGTCCAGGCCGGTATATCGGAATGAATATTTTCGGTTGGTCTCCTCGGATAAAAATTCTCTATATTTACTACAGACAAAGTCCACCAGAAACGTCTTGCCGTTTCCCGGTTCTCCGACCAGGACAAAGGCCATCTCCTTAGAAGATCCATTTTCCGAGGCATCCTTGACGTAGGAGACAAAACTGTTGATTTCATCATACATGCCGATGATGTGCTTTTTTCCGGTTCTAAAAATACTGAAATCATAAGTGGTCTTGCCGTTGACCACCACCTTTTCGATGTCGCTGTCTAGAATCATCCGGGCTACACCTTGAAAGGCGTTTTCGAAACAGCGTGTTCCTTCCTTGACTTCGACCAGATGCTGGTGAAGCGCCGATGTGTTCTTTTTAACCATGGTGTCCCCCTAAATTTTTAATGACCGGTGCAGGAGATGGTGGATCGGGTTAATGGTGCAGACCCTGTTGTTTCAGCCGCAACAGTGAAATGACCATGAGACCTTTATAATGACTTCCGGATCGACCGTCAGAGAAAAATGGGATGTAAAGGGGATTCTGACGGGAATTAAAAAACCCGGAGCAGGGTGCTTGACCTTTACCTGACTCGGACGCAATGGAAAGAGTCACAATATGGGCTGAGCGCGCAGGAACAGTCGGCTGTCGCCGCTGATTCTTCAAGATGAGAATTCCATTGCCTTGAATTGGAGTATAGCACCTCGTTGCAAAACTTCAACCCGAAAAAAACCAAACAAACGACTGACCACAGGCGGTTAATAGAACAGTCGGCACACGTCTATACCGGCAGGTAAGCCGATCCCCGCGGCCGGCGGGCAGGCTTGACAACAATCAGAGCTTACTGGTAGGACCTCTTACCAGTAAGCTCAAGGAGACCTCCCATGAAGGTGAAATCATCGGCAACTTCTCCCGTCCGACCGGCCCAATTGGTCGAGCACCACGTCATCACGGGCATCTTGGACGGCACCTACCCACCAGGCAGGCTGCTTCCCAACGAACGGCAGTTGGCCGAAATCATTGGTGTGGCCAGGCCCCCCCTTCGTGAGACGCTCCACCGGCTGGCCAACGAAGGATGGCTGACCATTGCCCATGGCAAACCCACCCAGGTAAACGACTATTGGGAAAAAGGCAGTATGGGAGTGCTCAGCACCTTGGTCAAATACATTGACACCCTTCCAGCAGGGTTCGTGATCCATCTGATGGAGGTCAGAAGCCGCCTGTTGCCCATCATTGCCGGGTTGGCTGTGGCGCAGGCACCCGATGAGGTGCACACCTATTTAGAGGCTGCCGGGCAGATCGATGACGATGTCAGCGCGTTTGTGGATTTTGACTGGCGGCTTCACCTATTCTTGGCCACTCAATCACGCAATCCCATCTATAAGCTGATCCTCAACGATTTATCCACGATGTTTAAAACGCTTGCAGCCGCCTACTTTTCGATTCCCGCGGCGCGGGCGGCCTCCCGACAATATTACCGGGATCTTTCCACGGCCGTCCAAGCCGGCAGCCGGCGAGTGGAAACCGTGGTGATGGACGCCATGATGCAGAGCATCTCCCTGTGGGAAAGTATAAGAGTGATCCGATCATGATGAACCTGGACAGCAACGGGGATGTGATCATCATCGGTGGAGGGATCACCGGTGTTGGCATCTTCCGCGAAGACACGTTGCATGAAACCGTGAAAAATGGCTGAACAAGATCTGCTGCTTTCCATCGACAACGGAACCCAGAGCCTCAAGGCACTGATCTTTGATGCCGACGGCAATCTGATCGCCCGGCAACAGGTGCTGTTCACTCCTTATTTTTCAGATCAGCCCGGTTGGGCCGAACAGGATCCCCACGTATTCTGGAACGCTCTGTGCCAGGCGTGCCAGGGAATTTTTGCCACTCCTGGCATCGAAAAAGCACGCATCGCCGGCGTTGCCCTGACTACCCAGCGGGCCACCGTAATCAACGTCGACAAGGATGGCCGCCCTTTGCGGCCGGCCATCCTGTGGCTGGACCAACGCAAGTGCCACGGCCTGCCACCGTTGGGGGGGCTGTGGGGGCTGTTTTTCAAGGTCACCGGACTTGCCGGCACCCTGGCCTATTTCCAGTCAGAGACCGAAGCCAACTGGATCTTGAGAAACCAGCCGGCTGTCTGGGCGCAAACCCACAAATACCTGTTGCTGTCCGGTTATCTCAATTTCCGTCTGACCGGCGATTATGTCGATTCCATCGGCAGTCAGGTGGGATATCTGCCATTTGACTACAAGCGGCTGCAGTGGGCCCGTTCCTGGGACTGGAAGTGGCGCTGCGTGCCGGTGAGTCCGGATCAGCTTCCCCGGCTGATGGCGCCGGGTCAGGTTCTCGGGACCGTGAGCCGACAAGCTTCAAAGGAAACCGGGATTCCAGCCGGCATGCCTGTAATTGCCGCTGCGGCGGACAAGGCCTGCGAAGTCATCGGCTCCGGCAGTCTCGACCCATCGGTGGGATGCCTGAGTTACGGTACTACAGCCACCATCAACGTGAACCATCACCGGTACATCGAACCCATCCCTTTACTGCCGGCCTATCCGAGTGCCGTTCCGGGAAGTCATACCATAGAGGTACAGGTGTTCCGCGGTTTCTGGATGGTCAACTGGTTCAAGGAAGAGTTTGGTTTTCCGGAACAACAGGCTGCCGAAAAAACCGGTGTGGCCGCCGAGGCATTATTCGAAGGGTTGATTAAGGACATTCCACCCGGATCCATGGGGCTCATGCTGCAGCCTTTCTGGACACCGGGCATCCGGACGCCGGGTCCCGAGGCCAAGGGTGCCATCATCGGGTTCGGGGATGTCCACACCCGGGCGCACCTGTACCGCTCCATCCTGGAGGGAATCGCTTATGCCCTGCGGGAGGGCAAGGAACGCATAGAGCGACGCAGCCGCACGCCCATCACCAGTCTGCGGGTATCCGGGGGAGGAAGCCAGAGCGACCTGGCCTTGCAGTTGACGGCCGACATATTCGGTCTACCCACCGCCCGGCCCCACCTTTACGAAACGTCGGGCCTGGGCGCAGCCATTGATACAGCGGTCGGACTGGGGTTACATCCGGATTTTGAAACTGCCGTGAATGCGATGACCCGCCCCGGCGATCGTTTCGAACCGAACCCGTCAAATCACCGGCTTTACAACGAACTCTACCACAAGGTTTACAAGCGAATGTATCGCCGGCTTAGGCCGCTTTACGAAAAAATCCGTGAAATCACAGGATATCCTGAATAATCAATCGACGATATCATCCACCCCTGTTGTCCCATGAATCCTTACGATAATGCTTGCTTCCCCCCGTTGCCTTTTTTATGATGGGACGATTTGTCGGATTATAAACGATTGCGACCCTTCAAAGGCGTGCACCATGCTCAAAGAGCTGTTAATCAAGAACTTCGCCATTATCGACGACCTGAATATCCGCTTCGACGGTGGATTGACCATTTTAAGCGGAGAAACCGGCGCCGGCAAATCCATCATCATCAACGCGGTGAACCTGTTGCTGGGATCACGGGTTAATGCCAGGATGATCCGGGACGGTTATGAGACCGCGGAATTGTCTGCTTTTTTCGATGTCCCCGAGGGGTCCACCGCCGCAGCAATCATGGCTGAAAACGGCTATGACCCCCAAGATGGCCTGCTGGTGCGAAGAATCATCTCCGGCAACGACCGCCATCGCATCTATATCAACGACCGCATGGCGACCATGCAGATGCTGACATCCATCACCGCAGATCTGGCCAGCATCTCAGGCCAGCATGTCCACCAGGGTCTGATCAGAGAAGAAACCCATCTGACGATATTGGATCGATTTGGCGGTCTTTCACCACGGGTTCGGCAGGTATCGGACCTACATGGAAAGATCGTCACGCTGGTCCAGGCGCTCCAGGTTCTCGAAGAGAAGAAAAAAAATCAGGACAAGCAGATGGATCTGCTGCGATACCAGGCGGCGGAGATTGCCAATGCCGATATCATGCCGGGTGAGGACGAATCCCTGGAAAAAGAAAGGTTGCGACTCAAGCACGCTGAATCCCTCCACCAGTCCGTTTTTTCTGCTATCGAAACCCTTCACGGAGCCGACGGCGCTATTCTGGAACAACTGGGTGAAGTGCGCAAAAACCTGGAAAAAGCAGCGGATATAGATGATGGGCTGGCGGCCGGGGTGCGGAGCCTTTCAGACCACCTGTTCGGCCTGGAGGATGTGACGGACTCGTTGCGCGCCTACCTCGGAAGTTTAGACACCGAAGCGGATCGGCTTGAATCAGTGGAAACCCGGTTGGATCTGATCAACAAGTTGAAACGAAAATACGGGGGCTCCCTGGAGACGCTTTTCCAAAAGCGTGATGCCATTGAAGTGGAATTAGCCGCCACCACCGTTACCGATGATGACATCCAACGCAGTGAAACGCAGTTGAATGACTATTACGATCAGGTATCGCGGCTGGCCCGGAGCCTGTCTGAAGAACGAACACAGGTGGCCTCTGATTTTGCCGAATCCGTTGAAAAGGAACTGGAAGGCCTGAAGATGGCCGGCACCCGCTTCGGTGTCAGCCTTTCCCCGCTCCCTTGCAGCAAGCCAGCATCCCCGTGGCTTCGTGTGGATGACAATCTGCTGTCGGCCACGGGTATCGATCAGGCTGCGTTCATGATCGCCCCCAATGTGGGTGAGTCGTTAAAGCCCCTTGCATCCATCGCCTCAGGCGGGGAACTCTCCCGAGTGGTACTGGCGCTAAAGGCCATCCTGGCAGAAACCGATGCAGTGGGGACAGTTATTTTCGACGAGGTGGATGCCGGTATCGGAGGCGCCGTGGCCGACGTTGTGGGGAAAAAACTGGAGGCCCTCTCTAAAAAACACCAGCTTATCTGCATCACGCATCTTCCCCAGATTGCCAGGTTTGGTGATCAGCATTACTATATAGAAAAACAGGTAAAAAACGGCCGCACCGCCACAACCATCCGGCCGATGGACCAGGAAGATCGCATTAAAGAGATCGCCCGCATGCTGGGTGGAGAAATAGTCACCCGGACCGCCCTGGAGCATGCCCGGACCCTGATGGAGCGATGATGGAAAGCACCCGGCGCTTGACAATTTCAAGATGATGTTCAAAGTTTAGAAAATTTTTCCAAATGGAGACCGAAATGCCTATTTTTGAATTCAAATGCCTTGACTGTGACAAATACGTGGAGATCCTGGTAATGAATAAGCAAGAGGAGATGGAATTGGCCTGTTCCAATTGCGGTTCCGGCAAACTGGAACGCATCCTGTCCACCACCAATCACACGATGACCGGCGGTGGTTCCGGCCAGCCTACCGATTCCAATACCAGCTCCCAGACGCGGACCTGCAGTTCCGGTTCGTGTACCACCTATACCATCCCCGGGCCGGCTTGAGACCATAAACCTGCATTCAAGCTTGATGAACTCGTAAAAAGTCTAATTTCCGACGGATTCGTAAAAAGTTCGAGATCAAGGCTTGCAAATCCCGAGGAATGAGGTGTACTT
>RCNC010002320.1_pt1 | contig 12709 bp, 9 predicted proteins | sample 2041301 | NCBI WGS metagenome assembly RCNC01 (sample SAMN09708231, study PRJNA481090) | Marine sediment metagenome, whole genome shotgun sequencing project. | biome: marine sediment; feature: ocean; material: sediment; isolation source: Sewage treatment plant 13A marine sediment (STP13A) ... | reverse complement strand
CTGTCGGCGAAGCTCGGCGACGGATTCGAGACCGGCGGGTTCCAACAATACGACTGGTCTGTCGCCGGTGATGGCGCCTGGGTTGTGGACGAGTCGCTGCCGCGGACCGGGCTGTACGGCGCCCACTCACCGGATCTGGCCCGGGGCGGCCTTGCCACCCTCTCCCTCGAATTCTGGGCCGAGGAGGCCGGCCAGTTGACCTTCCAATTCCGGGTCGACAATTACCTGGACTACGATTTCCTGATCTTCCATATGGACGGCGATTTTCAGGGGGACTGGACGGGCGAAGTGCCCTGGACCGAGTTCACCGTCGACGTCACGCCGGGTCACCACGTCTTCCAGTGGTACCACCTGCAGCAATCCGGAGGATTTTTCCACCCCACGGTCTGGCTGGACGACATCACCCTGCCTGCGACCGCCGAAGAGCCTCTGGCCGTCATCACCGTGGCGCCGCAGAGTCTTGCCGCGGTAGCTCCCCAGTTGGGTTCGGCGACCGCCTCTTTCGATATCACCAACACCGGGACCCATCCCCTGGACGTCGCCATCCTGCCCGAGCCCGCGGCCAAGGCGGCCGGTGGGCCGGATGGTTGGGGCTACACCTGGGTGGACAGCGACGAGGCCGGCGGCCCGGCCTACGAGTGGATCGACATCACCAACGACGGCATACCCCTGGGACTGGGCAACGAAGAGGCCGCCTTCGAGGTTGACCTCGGCATCCCTTTCCTGTTCTACGGGGAACTGTTCGACGAGCTCAACATCATGTCGAACGGGTACATGTCCTTCACCCACACGAACAACCTTTATTTCAACCGGGCCATTCCCAACGTCGGTAACCCCAATGCCCTGATCTGCCCCTTCTGGGATGACCTGAATCCGGGCACTGGCACCGGCGAGGTCTATTTCAAGGCCGAGCCCGAGAACGGGCGTTTCATCGTTACTTGGGACGGAGTTGACCACGACGGTACCTCGGTGACCGAAACGTTCCAGGCCATCCTGTATGTGGACGGAACCATCGTCTTCCAGTACGCCGAGGCCAACAGCGTTGCCAGTTGCACGGTAGGGATCGAAAGTGTCGACGGTTGGGACGGCCTGCAGGTCGCCTGGAATGACCCCGATTATCTCCGTCCCGGACTGGCCGTTCGAATCGACCCGGTGCCGCCGGTGCCTTGGGTCGTGTGTGATCCCTGGGCCGTCCGCGTCATGCCGGGCGAGACCAGAGCGGTCGAGGTGAACCTGGACGCCACGGAATTGGCTCCGGGCGTCCACAAGGCCAACCTGCGGATCACGTCCAACGACCGGGCAGCCGGTGAACAGTTGCTGAACCTCACCTTCACTGTGTCCGACATCAGTGGTGTGGGCGACGTTCCCGGCGCGGTGGCCTTCAAGGGCGCCGTGCCCAACCCGTTCAACCCCCGGACGACCCTCCACTTCAGTCTGCCTGAGCGGGGGCGCGTCTCCCTGAAGGTTTACGATGTGATGGGACGGCTGGTCCAGACGCTCGAGGAAGGCTGGGTCGAGGCAGGGCAGCACCAGGCGGTCTGGAACGGTTCCGATGGCAGTGGCCGAAGCGTGGCCTCGGGCCGTTATATCGCCCGGCTGGTGGTTGACGGGGTTCCGTTGGTGAAGCCCATGACCCTGGTGCGCTGAGCTCGGCAAAAACAGCCTTGGCCCGGCCGCTCGCCGGTCGGCTCAAGGCTGCGGATTTTCAATGAGCTTGCAGTTGGGATTGCCGCGGTGGATTCGGCCATTTTCTGGCCGGCGTGACTGGCATAGTCTGCTTTCGCGGTCGTCCAGATGGAGAGATCAGACCTTGAAGGGCAAAAGACAACCCCTGGCCCGAGTGGGCGGACCGGACCTCCGAACCGAGGTCACTGAACAGGTCTACCGTCTCAACAAGGCCGTGGCTCGACTGCGGGCAAACATCCGGAACATGGAAATTCTTCTCGATGACCTGCACGGAGTCCAGCCCGAGTTCGCCCGCCTCCTGGCGGAAAATAACCGGGAGATCGACGCCTTCTACCGCACCATGGTCCGCCTGCGGTGGGCCGCCCTCAGGGTACCGCCCGCCCCGGAGTCCGACCGACTCTCCCGCGGCGAGACGTGGGGCAGCCCCGCAAGAGATCACAGAGAACCCACGCCGACCATTTACGTGGTGGACCGCGATCCCGCGGTCAGAATGGCCCTGTCGCGGCTGTTCCGGTCGGTGGGCTACCGGGTTGACACATTTGCCTCGACCCGCCTGTTGGTGGAGGCCGAGCCGGGGGCTCGTCCAGCCTGTCTCGTCCAGAACGTCCACCTGCCCCGCCTGGAGGGAATCGATCTTCACCGATTGACTCGCGAGACCGAAACGGACTTGCCGGTGGTCTTCATCACCGACCAGGAAGACGCGGAACCCGCCGTCCGGGCAATTCGGGTCGGGGCCATCGATTTCCTCGCCAAGCCCATCGACGACCAGGACCTGCTCGAAGCGGTTGTCCGCGCTTTGTTGGTCTCAAATGACTAAAGGAAACCACTAGTTGTCCGAAAAGTGAGGAAACGGATAGGCCACTACGCGAGTGTCCTTTCGGCTATAACCTGCAGCAGACGGGATACGATAGTCGTGTCATTTGTCCGCATCAGCACCACGGATCATCTGCGCCGAGCCACAGTGCTGCCTCTGGTTCTGGCTTTGGCTGCCCTGCTGGGGTTGGCTGTCTGGGGCGTCAACCAACTGATGCGACTACAGCTTGCGCAGGATCAGGCCAGCCGTCTGGAGCGCTTTGACAGCCAGTTCCAGCGTGAACTTTCCTACGAAACGTCTCCGCTCGGCCTGAGCCTTGACCTGCTGCAGGCCGACACCGAATTGCAATCCGCCTGGCTTGCCCGCGATTGGGACCGGCTCCACCAGACCGCATTGCCGATATTCGAACACCTGAAGGAACACCACGAAATCACCCACGTCTATTTTGTCGATCCGGATCGCGTCTGCTTCCTGCGGGTCCACAACCCGGGCTTTTCCGGCGATACGATCAAGCGCTACACCATGCGGACTGCGGCCGAGACCGGGAATGAGGTCTGGGGTCTCGAACTGGGCGGTAAGGGGGCTTTCGACCTGCGCATCGTACGCCCCTGGCGCATTGACGGCCAGGTCGTGGGCTACTTGGAACTCGGCAGCGAAATCCAACAGGTCACTGAGGGCATCCAGCAGACGTTGGACCTCGAAATGACGACGCTGCTGGACAAGAGCTCCGTCGATGAAGCCGGTTGGCAGACGGGCAAGAAGGTGTTCGGCTTCAGCGGTGAATGGGAAGATTTCCCCCACCACGTTGTGGCCGGCGGTTCGGCGCGCAATCTGCCGCCCGCGGTGCGCACGGCTTTGCGGGCCCACCGGGACGGTCCCCTGCTGCTTGAGAAGAAGACATACCCGCACGGTAAGGACACCTACGCTGCGGCGGTCCGCCCCATGCTTGATGTGACCGGCGTCGAGGTCGGTCACTACCTGCTGACCTGGGATGTGACCGAGGCCAGTGCGGCGCGCGCCAGGATCCTTTCAATCGTGGCGGTCACGTTGGCTGTTCTCGGTGGTGTCCTGGTCCTGTTCTTCTGGTTCTACATGGGTCGCATCCAGGCCGGAATCAGTCGCAATCAGCTCGAACTGAATGATGCCAAGGAGCAGGCGGTATATTCCAGCCAGGCCAAGAGCGAGTTCCTCGCGAACATGAGCCACGAGATTCGCACCCCCATGAACGGCGTCGTGGGCATGGTGGATCTGCTGCTGGAAACAAAACTGGATCCGCAACAGGAAGACCACGCCATTCTGGCGCGGGATAGCGCCTTGTCCCTGCTCGGTCTGATCAACGACATCCTGGATTTTTCCAAGATCGAGGTTGGCAAACTCAATATCGAGCACATCGCCTTCGATCTGCACGAGACCGTGACCAGATTCGCGGCAACGGCGGCCATGTCCGTCGAAAAAAAGGGCCTGGAATTCGTGCAGAAAATCGACGCGGGGGTGCCCCGCTATGTCATGGGCGATCCGGTGCGGCTGCGCCAGGTCCTGACCAACCTGGTCGGCAACGCGGTAAAATTCACGTCCGAGGGAAAGGTTGGGCTCAAAGTCATGGTTGACGTTTCGGAGCCGTCCACGCCCCTGCTGCGCTTCGTTGTTACGGACACCGGCATCGGTGTCGCACGTGAGAAGCAGGCGCAGCTCTTCGAGGCTTTTACGCAGGCGGACGGTTCGACCACCCGGCACTTCGGCGGGACCGGTCTGGGCCTGACGATCTCGCGCCAGTTGACGACTCTGATGGGCGGGCAGATCGGCGTTATCAGCAGCGAGGGCGTGGGGTCGGAATTCTGGTTTACGCTACCGCAGGAAGTCGTCGCAGAAATCGCGACCGAAGCCACCGAACCCGAAGCCGAGCGCCTGAGCGATTTCGACGACCTGCTGCGCATTCTGCTGGTGGAAGACAACGTCGTGAACCAGAAATTGGCCCTCGGCGCCCTGCGGAAGGTGGCGGTCTCGGTCGACACCGCGCTGAACGGAGTGGAGGCCGTCGCCGCCCTGTCCCGGGACGACTACGACCTGGTACTCATGGATTGCCTAATGCCGGAAATGGATGGCTACGAGGCTACGCGCATCATCCGGACAGAGTCCAGCTCTGTCCGCAATCATCAGGTCCCCATCATCGCCATGACAGCCAATGCCATGGACGGTGACCGCGAAAAGTGTTTCGCCGCCGGCATGGACGACTACCTCAGCAAGCCTGTGCGCCCGAGAGTCCTGCGTGCCGCGGTCACAAAGTGGTTGGCTTCTCAGCCGGTCGCCTAGCCCTGCGCATAGTCAGGTGCCTGACTTGGGCCCCATTGAGCTCAGCGGGTCACGAGCCCCCAGGGCTTGCATCGGAGTTGTCATTGACAGTGACGATCTCGTCGCAATTCGGGCATTGCCGAACGAGCCCTTCCAGTTCACGATTGAAGGAAATGGAGGTCCCGCAGTCTGGACACGGGAAGGTGATTTTTAACCACGCCTTCCCCGGCGCTCCCGCCCGGGTCGGGAGAACGGCCACGAGCCCCAGAGTCAACAGGGGGATGCCGATTTCGGCCAGCGTGATGAGCAGGGCCATTGCGTCCGAATGGGGCCTAAGAACCACATCTATTGCCACAGCAATGGAGGCAGGGATTCCCGCCGCAAAGACGAACAATCTCCCGCTATAGCCTTTCGAGCGAGCAATGCGCCAGATCGGAATCAAAAAGATGAGGGCTAGCAATATCATAGTAGTCTCCAGTCTCTACCAACTCATCCATCGGCAATGGATTTCCGTCCGAGGGTCCCACCGCTGTCACCGCTCCAACGCCGACACCCAGTTCTGGATCAGCCTGGCGCCGACCATGTCCTGCTCGGTTGGGGGCAGTTCATTGGTCAGTATGCGTTGGCCGTCAACGCTGACGCTATAATCGGAACTCGCTGTCGTGACACTCACGTTGAACAGGTTCTGCGGTTCACCGAAGGAGAACGAGGGTTCTTCCGTCACCGGGACCGCCACGATCAAGCTTCCTCTGATGTAGAACAGCTCGCGACCATCACTGCGCCACACCGGGCGGGTGACATTGCCGGGCCCGGAATCGCTGGAAACCATCCAGCGTCCGGTGGCCTCCGGGTAGGACTGGACATGGACCTCGTTCTTGCCCGACTCATCCGAAGTGAAAGCGAGCCACTTGCCATCAGGAGACAAGTTGGCATCCTCAAACCAATGCCCCGCCAAAAGCAGCGCCGTTTCAGTGGTCTGCAGGTCGTAGGTCCAGATTTCGGAGGCACCTTCACTGGGATTGATGCGATTGAAAAAGATCAGGCGCCCGTCGTCGGACCAATCGGTCAGCTCGATCTGCACGTCGGCGGAATATTGCAGGGTGGCGCTGCCTTGCCCGGATGCCGGACGGATATACAGGCGCCCCTCGCCCTCCTCCGTCGATGAATACGCCAACTGGCTGTCGTCCGGGGACCACAGAGGGGTTCTATCGTCGGTGGGATTGAAGGTGAAGCGCGTCCGCAGATCCCGTTCCAGATCGTATATCCAGATGTCTCCTGAGGATTGCCCGACCGAGACGGCGAGCTGTTTGCCATCGTGGGAGAGTTTGGGTTCAAAAAATCCGGTCAGGTCGCCGACCGTGCCCAATACCTGCCCGCCGCGGTCGCGCCAATTGAGCACGGTGTTGGTGGCCCGGGATCCTCGCATGTGAACGATCATGCCGGTTGCCGAGGCGCCGAACTGGGCGCCGCCCCAGGAGATCGTTCCGCCCGGAATGTCGGTGGACACGGGGTTGGGGTCTCCGGTGAACCGTTGCTCAGACGGGTCGAAGGGGTGGGCCATGAGGGTTGATCCGACGCGGTAAAGAAGGTGTTCCTGGGCGTAGACGGCCCGGGATTCGGATTTCAGAAGCAGTCGCGGCTCATCCCCAGCCAGGGTTCCGATATAAAGGCCGGTGTATTCACTCGTCTCGGGAGTCGTGGTGCTGACGGCATAGAACAGAAAATGGCGGCCATCGGGCAGAAAGTGCGGCCACCGGTGGGCCAAATGAGAATGTTCTTTGTTCAGGGTCGTCAGCGGCTCGGGCGTGCCGCCCCGAGCGGGGATTTGCGTCAGGGCCTCGCTCCAGCCTCGCTGGAAAATGATCATGCCGGTGGTGCTCCATGAGCCACCGCGCCCATCGGTGGCATCACACAGAGCAATGACCGGCCCGCCTCGCGCTTCGATTTTGTTGAGTTTGCCGCCGCCATAGAATCCGAGCCACCGGCCATCGGGCGACCAAAACGGGTACGCGTCGCCATTGGATTCAGCCAGTTGGCGGGCCTCCGCCTGGTCCAGATCGCGTATCCAAACGCTGTTGGAGCCGGGCGATACGGTTTCGTTTTCGGGCCTCGCGACAGCCACAAAGGCGACCATGCTCCCGTCGGGGCTCACGGCAAAGGGCGAGGCCGGTGCGAAGTCCCAGCCATCGGGCGGCAGGATCGTCGATTGGATCAGCGGAGCGACCGGCGCGGAGGGACGCAGGGCGGTCAGGCCGCCGACCGCAGCCATCAACGCGACCACAGCCACAATCCAGGCCAGCCGTTCGCGACCGAAACGGGAGGGGCGCTCAGCAATGGTCGCGGGTGCCGATTCATCACTGCGCCCTTCTTTCAGATCATCCAACGCAATGCGCGCCTCGGCGATGGCCTGCAAGCGGCGCGACGGGTCGCGCTCAAGGCAGCGCTCCAGCAGACGCCGCAGCGTGGGCGCAGTGTCCTTGGGGAGTTGGTCCCAGGGCAGCTCGGCGCGCAGCACGCCCGCCAGCGTATCAGATACGGTGTCGCCTTCAAAGACCCGACCGCCCGTCAGCATCCCAAAGAGCACAACGCCGAAGGCCCAGATGTCGGCGCGATGATCGACGTGCGTGCCGCGGGCCTGTTCGGGGGACATGTAGGCCGCCGTACCCAGGATGACCCCTGGCATGGTCATGGCGGTCAAGGTCGGCGAATGTTCGAGGGCTGAATCGGGCCCACCGTCGGTACCGGCCGCACGAGCGAGGCCAAAATCCAGAATCTTGAGCTTGCCGTCAGTGGAAATCTTGATGTTGGCGGGTTTCAGATCACGATGGATGATGCCGACTGTGTGGGCCGCGGCCAGACCCTTGGCAATCTGGATGGCCAGGTCGACCGTTTCTTCGGCCGGGATGGCCCCGCGTTTCAGCCGTTCGCTCAGGTCCTCGCCGTCGGCCAGTTCCATGACCAGGTAGGGGGCGTCGCCTGCGGATTCGAAGCCGTAGATGCTGGCGACATTGGCGTGCTGCAGAGTGGCCAGGGTGCGGGCTTCGCGGTCGAAGCGGGCGAGGCGCTCTGGGTCCTGGGACATGTCGGTGGGCAAAACCTTAATGGCCACATCCCGCCCGAGTTTTGAGTCGCGGGCGCGATAGACTTCGCCCATGCCGCCCTTGCCCAGTGGCCCGGTGATTTCGTAATGGTCCAGTTTGGTGCCGGGCTGCATGGGACTCCAGTTTTGGTTGTTGGGTGGCCGACAGAATAGGTTCGTTGGCCATTTTTGTCCATGGGTCAGTCGGGGACTGCGATCGCAGGCATTTCTGAGGGAAACCAAAGAATGGGAGCAACAATTCGAACTGGAGTCATTGGCGGTCGAAGACGTATTTGACGACGGAGCAACGGCAGCCCAATAGCTGCCGCACCCTTGCTCCAAACTAGGAAGCCAGCTTCTGGCGGGTCGCACCGATATATTCCAGGGAAGCGACGCCCAGCGCCACAGCTACACCCAGATCCACGCCGCCAAGGGCGCCTAGACCAGCGCCGTTGCCGACAAAAACGCGTTTCAGCACGGCCATGAGGATCACCATCGTCACGATGAAAATCAGCAGCGGCAGAGGGTAGAGCTGCCAGGGCCACATTTTCTTGGTGGATGAGGACAGGCGGGCGATATTGGCGCGCATGCGCTTGCGCATCACCATGCGGGCCTTGCCAGCTCCGACGATGATGGCCACCGGAATGATCCAGTAGAGGTGCTGGGGGTTCAGGCCCGCTTCCATGGCGTGGCGGAACAATTTGGTACTGGCGTAAACAAGGCTCACTGCGCCGAGTACGAGCCAGGTCTGGGCCAAAATCAGCAGTATCCGTGGGCTTATCATTCAGTCATCCAATCGGAGAGAAGTTGTCTTGTCTGAAGATCCTAAGATAGGAAATCCGGAACTGTGCGCAATCCCTCTCTCAGTCAGTGCGCCGACAATTTCCGGGAAAAACGGAGTAGAGACATGAGGCCTTGTTGGTCGGGAAGCAAATTTCTGCTGTGGGCGTTGCCATTTGTTTTGGTGGCCCCTGGTCTATTGCAGGCCCAGACGGCACCGTACGAATTTTCGCTCATCGACGCCGGATCGGGACTGACCCTGCATAAGGAGATGTTTCTGCAGCCGTTTACGTATTCGAACAAGTACCACGGCAAGCAGACCGAAATCGTTTTTCAATTGAGTGGCAAATATCAGATTCTCGGCTCACCTCTCTATTTGGGCTACACTCAGATTTCCTACTGGCAGGCCTACGATTTCAAAAATTCGTCACCGTTTCGCGAGACGAATTACAATCCCGAACTTTTTTATCGGTTCCAAAAGCGGCGCACGGGCGTCGGTTTGCTGGGCGTCGATGTGGGGTTCGAGCACGAGTCGAACGGCCAGGCCATACCCCTGTCGCGCAGCTGGAATCTGCTCTATGCGGCCCCATATTGGCAGGGCGACAACTGGTTGGCCTATGTCAAACTGCGCTACCGGATCCCCGAGAGTGCCAAGGAAACCCCGGAATCGGGCGAGGGGGATGACAATCCGGATATCACCGACTATCTGGGCTGGAGTGACATCCATCTCTACTATCATTTCCCCAACCGCAGTCTGGTGCACGTGCTGATGCGCGGATATATCGGCACCGACAAGGGGCTGGTCAGCCTGAAGTGGAGCGTGCCGCTGTTGTCGTTCGAGAACACCTGGCTGGTGATCAGCGGTTCCAGTGGTTATGGCGAAAGTCTGGTCGACTACAACCGGTCGGTCAAACGAGTTGGTATTGGCGTAATGTTCAATCGCTGATATCTTTGCCGTGTCTTGGAGAGCAAAGCCCGTTCCTTGTTCGAAAAAGTGAAAGCCAAAATGCCGGACCTGAGCACGACCGAAGACATCACGAAATTCATGGAAGATTTCTACGCCGTATTGCTGGCCGACCCGGTTGCCGCGCCGGTTTTTGAAGGCGTGGACATGCAGGCCCACATGCCGCGAGTGGTGGCTTTCTGGGGCAATATGATATTCGGTGGGGGCCGATACAGTGGTTCGCCCTTCGAACGGCACGTTCCCTTGGACTTGACCACTGAACACTTCGTCATCTGGTACGAGGCGTTTTGCAAAACGCTGGACGCTCTTTTTGCCGGGCCCAATGCGACAATGTTGAAACAGCGTGCCTACTCGATCGCCTTCATCTTTTCACAAAAACTGGGGCTGGAACCGCCTGCCATCTAGGGAGAATTTCGGATGCGTCTTGCACTTTTAATCAGTCTGCTTCTGCTTGGGGCTTTCTCTGCGGCCGCCGCAGAACCCACTGCGCCGCGCGAAGTGTCCGTCGGCATGTACCTTGTCGACATCACCAGCGTGGACGAAACCCGCAATACCTTCACCGTGGAAATGGACGTTTTTGTTTCCTGGCGCGACCCCGAACTGGCTTTTGACGCCGCAGTTGAAGGCGTGGAACGGTTGGTCTATTCCGGCGAGGAAGTAGAGGCGCGGCGCAAAGGCCTCTGGCGGGCTGAAATCTACCCCACCAATCCGGTTGGGCAATTTTCGTCCAGTGGTCAAAAAATGGTGGTGTATCCGGACGGTTTGACCGAATTGACCGGTCGCATGACGACCACCCTGCGGGCCAGATTGGATTATCGGCGCTTCCCTTTTGATACCCAGGTCCTGCCCATCGAACTGGAGAGCTTTCCCTGGAATCGGGACGAATTGCAGTTGGTGCTGGACGAGCCGCACACCGGTTTCGAGAAATTCAATGCCTTGACCGAGTGGGAGCTCGAAGGGCTGACCACCGATCAGTTTGAAATGACCCGGGTGCGGGACGTGGTGCCGTTTTCCAATCTCGTGTTCGCCATTACCATCACGCGCGATTCGGGATTCTATCTTTGGAAAATATTCCTGACGGTATTGATCATTGTCTCGTTGACCTGGGTTGTGTTTTGGATGAGCGGAGAAGCGTTGGGGCGGCGGGCCGGTGTGTCCAGCAGCGGTATTCTGACCGTTATCGCCTATCAGTTCGTCACGACCTCGTCCTTGCCCAAGGTCAGCTATCTGACGGTGGCGGACAAGGTGATGATCCTGTCGGTATTGATGATTGCCGCGACCATGCTGGAGAGTCTGCTGGTCGATGGGCTGACCCACACCAATCCGGAACGCAAACTGAAGATCGACCGGATTTGCCGGGTGGCGTTTCCGGCCACCTATTTGCTGGCCTTGCTGGCTCTGGCCCTAAGAAACGGGTTGCTCGGGTAGTTCGCCCTGATCGAGGATCTGCCGCACCTTGTGCAGCAGGTCGGTGATGCCGTAGGGCTTCATCAGGATATTCTGCTGGTCAGTCGGCAGGCCCTCGCCTGCCAGAGTTGCCGGATCGTAGCCCGAGGCAAAAAGCACCGGGATGTCGGGCTGCAAGGCCACGATGGCGTTGCGGGCTTCGCGGCCATCGACATTGGGCATGACCAGGTCCAGGATCACCAGGTCGACCTGGCCCTGATTGGCGGTGAACAGGTCAATGGCCTGTTGACCGTCTTCGGCGACCAGCACCTTGTAGTTCGCTTTCTGCAACACCCGCACGGCCAAATTCCGAACGCTGCGGTCGTCCTCGGCCATCAATATGGTTTCAAAGTTGCCGGTGCTGGGCTGAGCCTGCGCCTCGGGTGTGCCGTTTTCGTCTTGGCTGTCGTGTGGCAGATATACCGAGAACCGGCTGCCTTGCTGCACGGTGCTGGTCGCCAGGATGGTGCCGTAGTGTTGCTGGACGATGCCATAGATGGTGGCCAATCCCAGCCCGGTGCCGGCCCCGACTTCCCGGGTGGTGTAGAAGGGCTCAAAGGCGCGTTCCAAAACTTCGGGTGGCATGCCGTGCCCGTCGTCGCCCACCGTCAGAACCACATACTGGCCGGCCTGCAGGTCAAGGTACTTGTCGCAAAAATCCTCATCCAGGGTTCGCACCTCAGTGCCGACTTTAATGGTTCCGGCCGAAGTGATGGCGTCCCGCGCATTGTCGACCAGGTTCTGGACGATCTGTTCGATCTGTCCACCGTCGATCCGCACCGGTGTTTTGTTGCCTGTCGCCTCAAAATTGAGAATGATCGCCGAGCGCAGCGTGCTCCGGAATCGGTGCAGGGTGCTTTCGACAACGGTATTGAGATCTTCCTGTTTGGGTTCGAATGCCTGTTTGCGGCTGAAGGCGAGCAATTGCCGGGTGAGGATCATGGCCCGGTCGATGCCCTTCTCAATTTCCTTGATGTCGGCTGCGGTCTGGCCCGTGGGCTGGGTGTCCTGTTCGACAAACTGCAAGTTGCCGAGCATGGCCTGCAGCAGGTTGTTGAAATCATGGGCGATGCCGCCAGCAAGTTGACCCACCGCTTGCATCTTGCGGGAGAGGGCCAACTGGTCTTCCAGTTCCCGACGGCGGGTGATGTCACGCCCGACAGCGGTGATTTCAAAACCATGCACGGGCCCCACTGCGATCAACGCGCGCGCAACTTGCCCTGTCTTGCCGAAGACGAGCACCTTCATGCTTTGCCCAGTCGCGTGCCAACGCCGTCACGGTCCAGCAGTGGTTGCCACCAGTCCTGATTTTCCAAGTACCACGCAACTGTCTTTGCCAAACCTTGCTCTAGCGTGACCGAAGGCCGCCAACCTAACTCGTCTCGGATGCGGGTGGGGTCAATGGCATAGCGCAGGTCATGGCCAGGCCGGTCAGTCACGTAGGTAATCAGGTCAGCATGAGGGGCAGCATCCGGTCGGTGCCCGTGGTCAGCAGGAAGATCACCGTATTGGGCGGGGGTTCCTCAAGCGTCTTGAGAAAGGCGTTGGCCGCCGACTGGTTCATGCGGTGGCCGTCGGCGACGACCGCCACCTTGAAGGGACTCTGGAAGGCCCGGCGGCGCAGGAAATGGATCAGCGACCGGATGGTCAT
>RCNC010007193.1_pt1 | contig 12711 bp, 14 predicted proteins | sample 2041301 | NCBI WGS metagenome assembly RCNC01 (sample SAMN09708231, study PRJNA481090) | Marine sediment metagenome, whole genome shotgun sequencing project. | biome: marine sediment; feature: ocean; material: sediment; isolation source: Sewage treatment plant 13A marine sediment (STP13A) ... | reverse complement strand
GTCCTGAAAGAAGATGTACTGCGCGACCCGGTGCGTGGCCTGATGATGATAGGGATCGAAGGGCGCGGAACCGACCGTATCATTCGCCAACTACAGGGACAAAGTGAGGTGCGAGCGGTTCATTCGACAAATGGCCGCTGGGATGTGATTGCTGAGATTGGCACCGCTACTCTCGAGGCATTTGATGCGGTGCTGTCCAAAATCCGTCGGTTTGAGGGCGTGGCCAACAGTGAGACAAGCCTGCTGCTGGCGACCCGTAAATCGACTTAGCCACGGCTGCGGGCTGCAGCGATCCACAACAGGGCAAGGCAGAGGGATGCAATGGCGTTCCAGCTGGCCATGCTGAGACTCAGCAACTCCCATGCAATGTCATCACACCGCACCAAGGGGGCCGTCAATATCTGATCAAGCAGCTCGGCAGAACTGAGATCGTCAATTGGCGCAGAGGTACAGGTGGTTGGGCCTTGCCACCAACCGCGTTCAACCCCGGTGTGATAAAGGCCAATGCCAGAAGACGTCAGTGCTGCCAATGCACCCAGAAGCGGCAGCGCCCGACCGTGCAACATCAAGGCCAGAATGCCAATTGCAATGGCGATCATGTGCGGATAGCGCTGCCAATAACACAGCTTGCAAGGCGCCATGCCGCCCAGAAACTCGAACCCGTAGGCACCAACCAAAAGAAAGAACGAACCAGTGGTGGCCAGGATTATGAATGTATGACGGGTCACAAATACCGCACGAGGAAAAAGCCTCCGACGAGGATAACAACGAACAAGGTAAACATAAGGCCAAGTCGCTTTTCGATAAAGTCCCTTATCGGTGCGCCATATTTCCACAGCAGGCCGGCGACGATGAAGAACCTCAGGCCACGTGCAAGGATAGAGGTGGCGATAAACGTCGCCAGCGGCATGCCGGTCCAGCCGGACATGATTGTAATGACTTTATAAGGAAATGGCGTGACACCAGCTGTCAGAACGGCCCAGAATCCCAAATCATTAAAACGGGTGCTGAATTGGGTCATTGCGTCAGCCTTACCAAGCGACGCCAGGATCGGCTGACCGATGGTCTCAAAGGCAAATGCGCCAATTGAATAGCCCAACATGCCGCCCAGAACGGATGCCACCAGTGCAACACTTGCGATAAGCCAGGCCCGTGACGGACGCGCCAGAATCATCGGGATCATGATCACGTCCGGAGGGATCGGGAAGACTGAACTTTCAATGAATGCAACGGCGGCTAAAACCCACAATGCATGCGGATGGTCGGCCATGCGAATGGTCCAGCTGTATAAACCTTTGATCATGCCGGTGGTTCCTGCCTGTGCCTGATCTTGATGCCTACCCGAGTGGCGCTGATGTGCAAGGAGAAAGGACTCGTCAGATTGTTGTCTGCACAAGCGGGCCGGAAAAAAGTCGCAAAAGCTGGATATTTCGGCCAATTGGGGTTGATGGTTGCACAGACCTGTGGATTGGTGGAAGCCTGAAAAAAGGGCCATTCAAAGGCCCAATGGGAGGACACTATGAAATTCGCGATGAAGACTGCATTCATTGGCGCTCTGGCCGCCGGGCTGACAGCAGGTGCTGTCATGGCACAGGAAGTGACGTTGCGCTGCCAGCATTTTTTGCCAGCCAAGGGGTCGGTGCCGGCCTTTTTCATGGCACCCTGGGCCGAGAAGATCGAAGCCGACAGCGGTGGCCGTATCAAAGTTGAACTATACCCCGGCATGCAGCTTGGTGGGAAGCCACCCGCGCTATATGATCAGATCCGCGACGGCGTGATTGATTGCGGCTGGGCATTGCCCGCTTATACTCCGGGGCGTTTCCCCGAAAGCGAAGTGTTTGAACTGCCGTTCATGACGTCGATGAGCGCCGAGGCATCCTCTAAAGCGGCTTGGGAATTCACCGAGAAATACATGATCGGCAAGCGGTTCGGCGACATACATGTCGTAGCGGTTCATGTGCACGGTCCCGGCATTATTCACAAGAAGGGCGGCCCGATTGAATCCACAGCTGATCTGAAAGGCCTCAAATTGCGCGGCCCATCACGTCAGGCCAACGCGCTGCTCGAAACGCTGGGTGCGACACCGATTGGTATGCCTGTGCCGGCCTTTCCAGAAGCGCTGAGCAAAGGCGTCGTTGACGGCGGTGTGATCCCGTTCGAAGTGGTACCGGGCCTGAAAGTGCAAGAGCTGACCGATAGCCACACCGGCATTACGGGCGATCGGGCACTGTACAATACGTTCTTTATCTGGGGCATGAACAAAGCCAAATATGAAGCTTTGCCCGACGATCTGAAGGCGGTAATCGATGCAAATTCTGGCCTTGAGGTGTCTGGTCTGGCTGGTGCGGCGATGGACAAAGGTGACGATATTGCCGAGAAACTGATCTCCGAACGTGGCAATACAATCAACTATCTGGGTGAAGATGTTGTGGTTGAGTGGAAGGCCATTGGAGATGCCCAGACCGCTGCTTGGATTGTAGATGCCACCGCCAAGGGTCTGGATGGGCAAGCCATGGTTGATGACGCGATGGCATTGGTCGCCAAGCATACTGCCGACGGCAGCTAGTAGTTTTGGCCCCGGCACAATAGATGTCGGGGCCAATGACCCAATCGGGTCTCCACCTAACACAGCATTAGGACAAACCTATGGGGCTTGCGGTTGGGGCCGAACGGCGCACCGGCAGGGTGATCGAGGCGATTGCCAGAGTCTTTGCCTATGTTGGCGGGTTCATTCTGCTCGCAATGGCGCTGACGACAGTGGCGTCTATCATTGGGCGCGCCCTGCTCAGTTTTGGTCTAAGCCCGGTTCGTGGGGATTATGAGTTGGTGGCAAATGGCTGCGCTCTGGCCGTGTTCTGTTTTCTGCCGTTCTGCCAGCTCAAACGCGGTCATGTGACAGTTGACATCATCACGTCAGCATTTCCACTGCGGGTGCAGGCGTTGTTTGGCCTGATCGGGGATGCGTTGATTGCGCTGGTCTCTCTTGTCATGCTGCGCCAGCTTTGGTTCGGGTTTGGTGAAAAATTCCCTTACGGCAGTGACGTTGCGCGCGCGCATCTTGGCATGGGCTTCAAACCGTTCTTTCCCGAGACAACCTATGAATTGGAAATACCGGTGTGGATTCCCTATGGCCTGGCCCTGATTGGGGCAGCTCTGTTTGCCCTAGTGTCACTCTACACAGTCTGGCGCAGCGTGAACTGGTTCCTTGAAGGCCGCGAGGGTGCAGTATGATGGAATTGACCGGATTGTCACTGGCGCTGACCGCCTTTGGACTGATGCTAGTGGGTATATTCCTGAGGGTGCCGATTGCGCTTGCGATGGCGTTCACCGGGTTCTTTGGCAGTTGGTATGTGCTCGGCACGCCAAATGCGCCCATGGCCCAGCTCAAGTCGCTGTCTTATCAGACCTTTTCCAATCAGGGACTCTCGATTGTGCCGTTGTTCCTGTTGATGGGGCAATTTGCGACACGCACCGGCATGAGCTCTGCGCTGTTTCAGGCGGCGTCAGATTTTCTGGGCCACCGAAAAGGTGGCATCGCAATGGCAAGTGTTGGCGCTTGTGCCGGATTTGGGGCGATTTGCGGATCATCGCTGGCGACCGCCAGCACGATGGGGCAGGTGGCTCTGCCCGAAATGCGCCGTCGGGGTTATTCTGACGCGCTCAGCACAGGTGTGCTTGCTGCCGGCGGGACATTGGGTATCCTGATCCCGCCGTCGATCATTCTGGTGATCTATGCGATCATGGCCGAGCAGAATATCGTCAAGATGTTTATGGCTGCGTTGATCCCGGGCATTCTGGCCGCTTTGGGCTACATGATCACGGTTGCGATTTATGTGCGGGTCAAACCCGACAGCGCCAGTACAGCCGAACGCGTGCCTTACAAAGATCGGTTGAAGACGCTGAGTGCCACCTGGCCGGTGTTTGTGATCTTTGGGCTGACCATCGGCGGCATCGTGGGAGACTGGAACTGGGTTCGACCGGGGCCTCAGGCATTATTCACCCCCAACGAAGCGGCGGCCTTCGGAGCGGTCTCAACCGCGCTATATGGTATTGTGATGGGACGGTTGGACTGGTCCGGGCTGCTTGCCGCGTTTCTGGAAACCGGCAAGGCGACGGCGATGATCTTCTTTATCCTGCTCGGCGCAGAGGTGCTCAAAGGGTTCCTTGCGCTGACCCGCGCACCCGACGTGCTGGCCGAATGGGTGCTGAGCGCAGGCTACAGCCCGATCATGGTGCTGACCATCATGTTGCTTTGCTACCTCATCTTTGGCTGCGTCATGGACAGCCTGTCGATGATCCTGTTGACGATCCCAATTTTTCTACCGGTAATCGAGGTGCTCGATTTCGGGATGACCGCGGAAGAAACCGCAATCTGGTTTGGCATTCTGGCGCTGATCGTAGTCGAGGTCGGGCTGATTACGCCACCGGTTGGCATGAACCTGTTCATTATCAACGGAGTCGCCCGCGACATACCGATCACCCAAACCTACCGGGGAGTTGCCCCTTTTGTGCTGTCTGATGTGGTACGAGTTGTCATTCTCGTGGCGTTTCCGCCGATCACGTTGTGGCTGGTACAGGTCATGTTCTGAGAGCGGTTCACAAAGCAAACCCGAGCCTATGCTCTTTGTCGCGTTCAGCAATATGCTTTGCCCGTTTTGTCGTTGATGGGCCGCCCATTAAAACCGGCAAACATGACTTCCCTCCAGAGATGCGTTTTCCCGATCCCAGCTTGCCGGGATCGGACCAATCTCGGATCACATCAAGACATACTCACGTCAGCCGACAAAAGCCTTTTCAACGACATAGTGTTTTGGGTCGGAATTTGCGCCCTCTTTCAGCCCGAACCCTTCAAGGATCTCTTTCAGATCCATGTTGAGTCCCATTGACCCACAAACCATGGCCCGGTCTGTTTCGGATGAGAGCCCATCAATGCCAAGATCTTTGAAGATGGTGCCATCAGACAGCAATGTTGTGATACGCCCCATTTTGGCGCTCTGTTCGCGCGTGGTCGTCGGGTAATAGGTCAGTTTTGCCAGGTTTTCTGCCCCGATCAACTCGTTCAGCAATTCGTCTTGCCGGATGTTCTCGACCAACTGCCGGCTATATTCCAGCTCGGCCACATCGCGGCATGTGTGTGTCACGATGACCTGATCATAGTCCTCATAGGTTTGCGGATCACGCAGAAGCGATGCAAACGGCGCAAACCCGGTACCGGTTGCGAAGAACCAGCAGCGCTTGCCGGGCAACAGCGCGTCATGCACTAGGGTGCCCACAGGTTTCGGGCGCAGAATGATTTCGTCGCCGGCCTTGATGTGTTGCAGGCGGCTGGTCAGCGGGCCGTCCTGCACTTTGATCGAATAAAACTCCAACTCGTCATCCCACGATGGCGAGGCGATGGAATAGGCGCGCAAAAGCGGCTTGCCATCGTCTTTGAGCAATCCAATCATCACAAACTCGCCCGAGCGAAAGCGCAGGGAGGCCGGGCGTGTCACCCGGAAGGAAAACAAACGATCCGTCCAGTGGGTGACAGAGGTCACGGTCTGGGCGTCGGGCAAGGTGGGGACTTTTACGGCGGTGGCTTGGCTCAAGGGTCTGATCTCGGTCATGGTTCATGTCAATGCGTGCTTACACACACATGCCTTCTTTAAGAGGTGTTTGAACAAGGGGAAAGGGGACATTCAGCCGCGCAGGCGCGACTGATAGTCATGCTCTCGCCAATTGGCGCGAAACAGCCACTCTGCTTCGGGCTGGCGCGCGGCAAGGTCATCGCTGATTTCAACCTCGTCAAACCCAGCACGGCGCGCCATCGCGTATTGATCTGAAATCACGTGACCGCGGGCCCGAAGCCGCCCGGTAAACCCACGCAACCGCAATTGGCGGGCAATGGTAAAGCCGCGGCCATCTCCACTTGATGGGAAATCGACACGGATCATCTGCAGGCTTGGCGACAGGGTGATGTCAGCCGGGTCAGCACTGGATGGTAGATCCAACGCGCAAACGTCATTTGCCACCTCCTGAGCATCACAAAACCCGTTTGTCCAATCCTCGGCGACAAAACCGTTATCTGTTACAATCACACTCATGTCGTTGCTCCTATCCGCACCATTTTGCCGTTCACAAAATGGATGCCACATTCTTCTTTGTCCTGGTCACGCCAGCGCCCGGCGCGCGGGTCTTCATCTGATTTGATCGCAGATGTGCAGGGCGCACAGCCAATCGACGGATAGCCGCGCGCCACTAACGGATGGCGGGGCAGGCGGTTCTCTTCCATATAGGCGCGCACGTCCTCAGGCGCCCAATGTGCCATCGGATTGATCTTGATCCGGCTGGTGCTGTCTTCGACTTCAAAGAACTCGAGCGTCGCGCGATTGCTGGACTGAAAGCGTTTTCGCCCAGTAATCCAGCCGTCATAGGGGACAAGTGCTCGGTTCAAGGGCTCGGTTTTGCGCAGGGCGCAACACGCATCGGGGTTGGTTTTGTGCAGAATACTATTGGGATCAGCATGGTGGAAGTCAGACGCGCGGATGATCTGCAGATTGCTTAGCCCTAGTTTCTCGGTCAGTTCCTGCTGGTAGACCAGTGTTTCCGTGAACAGCATATCAGTATCAATAAAGATGACCGGAGCAGCGCGATCCTGCAGTGACACGAGGTGGAGCAGGACAACGGATTCAGCGCCAAAGCTTGAGACCAGCGCAACTTTTCCGATCCCGCTGAGCGCAGCGCGCACCACATCGGTTGCACTGTGATGGCGGTATTTAGCGTTTAGTGCCGCAACCTTACGCCGCAGAGCTTCCGGTCATGGGCCTTGAGGGTGCAGGACGCACTGCAACATGGCTATGCGGCATTGGCGCGCGCCTCAGAGTAAAGTGCAGCTTTAAACGGGGCAAGTCCTAGGCGGCGGTAGGTGTCAAGGAACCGTTCCGAGGCGTCTGTGCGCAGATCAAGGTAGGCCTCGACCAGCCGTTCAATCGCCGGAATGATATCGTCCGCCGAGAAACCCGGACCCGCGCGTTCGCCCACGGCAGCGGTTTCGGTGTGATCCCCGCCCAGCGTGATCTGGTAGTTCTCCACTCCCGCGCGGTCGAGCCCCAGAATGCCGATATGACCGACATGGTGATGGCCGCAGGCATTGATGCAGCCTGAGATTTTGATTTTCAACTCGCCAATATCGTGTTCCAGTTTGAGATCATCAAACCGGGTGGCGATTTCCTGCGCAATCGGGATCGAACGGGCCGTGGCCAGCGCACAGTAATCCATACCGGGGCAGGCGATGATATCACTGATCAGCCCGATATTGGCGGTGCCAAGCCCGGCGGATTTCAACGCGGCGTGAAGCGCTGGCAAGTCGGCGCGATGCACGTGCGGCAGGATCACGTTCTGCTCGTGGCTGATCCGGATTTCGTTATGACCGTAAGTCTCGGCGAGCTGCGCCATCAGACGCATCTGATCCGCGCTGGCGTCCCCGGGGGTTGCGCCATGTGCTTTCAGGCTGATCGAAACGATCGCATAACCGCTTGCGCGATGCGCCGCGAGGTTGGTGTCCGCCCAACTGCGAAAAACTGGATTTCGTGCATAGGCAATGTCAAATGGGCTGGTGTCGGCATCTTTGAACATAGGCGCCGCAAATTGTCCGGTGTAATGCGCCAGCAACTTCTGGTCTACGCCGGTGAACGTCGCTCTGATCTCGGCAAACCGCGCCTCTACCAAGCGGCGGATTTCGTCGATGCCGTGTTCGTGCACCGTGATCTTGATACGCGCTTTGTATTTGTTGTCGCGCCGCCCGATCTGGTTCCAGACGCTGACAATGGCCTCAAGGTAGGGCAGCAGATCAGCCTGTGGCAGGAATTCAGCGATGACCTTGCCGATCATCGGGGTACGGCCAAGTCCGCCGCCAACGATGACCTCAAATCCGGCTGCGCCGTCACGCTCGACCATGCGCAATCCGATATCATGGGCGCGGGTCACCGCGCGGTCATTTGGCGAACCGGTGATCGCGATTTTGAACTTTCGCGGCATAAACTGGAATTCCGGATGGTCAGTGGACCATTGGCGGATTAGTTCAGCCACAGGACGGGGGTCGGCGATTTCGTCCGCAGCTGCGCCTGAAAAATGATCGGCGGTCACGTTGCGGATCGTGTTGCCCGAGGTCTGGATGGCGTGCATCCCAACCTCGGCCAGCGCGTCTAGCATGTCTGGCACGTCGTCGAGTCTGGGCCAGTTGAACTGGACGTTTTGACGGGTGGTGAAGTGGCCATAGCCTTTGTCCCAACGTTCGGCAATATAAGCCAATTGCCGCATTTGGGCGCCATTGAGCGTGCCATAAGGAATGGCTACGCGCAGCATATAGGCGTGTAATTGGAGATAGAGTCCGTTCATCAGGCGCAGCGGTTTGAATTCATCCTCGGTCAAAGCACCCGAAATACGGCGCTCGACCTGAGCCCGAAACTGAGCATTGCGTGCCGCCAGAAACTGGGTGTCAAATTCACTGTAATTATACATCAAAGCGCTCCGCTTGTTTGCCGTGGGCGTAGTTCGAGGGGCCGGTTGCACGGAAATCTTCGCGGAAATGGGTCGGGGTTGGGCCAAGATCACTTTCCGCGACATCTGCCAGATAGGCGCCCACAATCTCGTGGGGTTGCGTCTCAGCAAGAAGCAGTCGCAGTTGTGAATGGGCCTCGTCGGTGATCACCTCTGCTTTGGCTAAATCGCGAGTCCATTGATCGTTTTGGGTAAGATAGATCACGTCTCCTTTTAGCAATGCGTTGGCAGTCACAACTTTTGGGGTGAAAACACTGGGCATTATGCGAGCTCCTTTTGACGGATTTGATCGGCAGCAATGGCAGCCGCGCGCGGGGCGAGGCCGAAAAAGGTAAGGGCAGGGCCGGTCATTTCGGCCTCAGCTAGATCGCGTGGCAAATGGGCAAGTGAGGTTTCGAGAATACGCTGATCGGGGCGGGACGCATTCTCGATAACCGTGATCGGTGTCGCGCGATCGGCTCCGTGCATGATCAGACGCCCCTGAATGAAGCGCGCTGATTTCTTGCCCATGTAAATCGCCGCCACCTCACCGGGGCGCGCCAATGCGGCCCAGTCGTGATCGGCAAAACCTTTCATGTCATGTCCGGTGAGGAAACGAACAGATGAATTGCGCTCGCGCTTTGTCAGGCTTTGGCCGATGGCAGCAACGGCGGCGCTGGCCGAAGTGATGCCGGGCACGATGTGCCATCCGATCTGAGCCGCATCAACTGCGTCAATTTCCTCATCCAGACGGCCAAAGATGGTGGCGTCGCCAGATTTGAGCCGCACTACCTGCGCACCTGTCTGGGCGTGTTGCACGATAACAGCGTTGATGTCGTCTTGGGACATCGAGGGGCCAAAACCCTCTTTGCCTGCGTCGATCATCAGAGCCTCTCTGCGGGCAAGCTCGAGGATGGCTGGGCTGATCAGGCGATCATAGATGACCACATCGGCCTCATCCAGCACACGGCGTGCCTTGAGTGTCAGCAGTTCGGGGTCGCCGGGGCCGCCGCCAACAAAAGCCACATGCCCGGCACGCGGGTTGGTTTTTTTGTGCTGATCGAGCAGGGAATGCAGCGCGGACTCGACGACATCCTCACCTTCTGTGATCGCGCGCGGACCTGCGGTGAAGTAATACGCGCGCCAGAAATCGCGACGATTACGGCCGATTGGCAGTGTGTCCGCAAGCTTGCGAAAGCGTTTTCCGATACGGGCAAGGGCGCCGAGCGTGGCGGGCAGCTTTGCCTCAAGGTCGGCCTTGATGGCGCGGGCCAGAACCGGGGCCGCACCTTCGGTTCCAATCGCGATTGTGACAGGATCACGGTCAACGATGGCGGGCGTGATAAACTGGCTGTCGGCAAGGTTGTCTACGATGTTAACCAACGCACCGTCCGCGGCGGCAAGTGCTGCGGTTCGCGCATCCTCGGTCTTGTCTTCGTCAGCGGCATAAAAAAGTGCAGCGTACATTGCATCGCCCGGTGCCAAGGCGCGCTTTACAAGCGTCAGCTTGGCCTCAGTTGCCCAGGATTCAATTTGCGCCGCGGGGTTGGCAGCAAAGACGGTCAGGTTAGCGTCTGTCTTCATCAGCAATCGCAGCTTGGCCAGCGCAGCTTCACCGCCGCCAGAGACAACAACTCTGCGGCCCGCAAGGGCAAGGAAGATCGGAAAATGTTGCATGGCGGTGTCGGCCTTCGCTGTTTGACTTGCTGTTCAATATAGGAAATATTCCCGATATTACGCCAGATGTGCTGATAGATAAGAACGTATGTTCTGAATTTTGAATCATTTGGGCGATTTGGTCTGCGCAGGCAAAGGAAACAGGGATGGCGGTTCGGATAGATGACGTAGACCGGAAAATTCTGGCAGAGCTGCAGCGCGATGCAGGCCAGTCTTTGGATGATATTGCGCGTAAAGTGGGCAGTTCGAAGACTCCGGTCTGGAACAGAATCCGCAAATTGCGCGAGTCTGGCGTGATCGTGCGTCAAACCGTAGTGCTTGATTCAGAGGCGCTGGGATTTGAGGCCTGTTTCTTCGTGCTGATTCGAACCTCGGAACATGAGGCGGAATGGCAGGCCGCGTTCCTGAAGGCGCTGCAGGATCGACCAGAAGTGCAAGAAGCGCACAGGCTGGCCGGTGACATTGACTATATCCTGAAGGTGCGGGTGCGTAACGCGCGCGCTTACGATGCGTTTTATCAGGCGCTGATTTCGGAAGTGCGGGTTTTCAACGTGACAGCGCTGTTGTCGATGGAGGAGATTAAGTCGACGACAATGCTGCCACTAGATGTGTGATTCTGTCCGGGCATTATTCGCCTCTTGAATGACCGCTATTGGAGCCCGTCGGGACGGCGGGGCATGCTGCACTGCAGTGACCCGTTCCGAGTTCTTACTGACCGATGCAGCGGCGTGCACATTTCGGCGTTAAAGACTGTGGCGGATCGTCTGGACACTTGGATTCGCGAGCAATGATAATTTATTCCAGCCCATAAAATGTTATGCTGGCGTCAGTAGTTTTGCTTCATAGTCGCGTACAAGACTTCGGGCCGTATGCGTAATTCCTTCCGGCAGGTCGAATTCGGCACCGCCAAATATTTCCGCCAGTTCCTGGAGACCATCTGAGCTCATTGAGACCATCGCTTCGTCTCCGAGATAGAGACTTTCAGCAGGTGCGCCCTCTGCTTCAAGAATTTCGTGATTATCCAAAAGAATATGGAAATATTCCACAGTTTGATCAGTTTCAACAATATCAATTCCCGGCCACCCACACAGCGATTTTGCCGCAACCAAAACTTCGGTTACTGCAAAGTTCAGCTGCACAGTAGGTCCTGAAACTAAAATTCTGTGCTGTTGGGACACGTACAAATCGCGACGAGGCAAATCCTGTCCCAACGCCCCGGCTTTGATCCGAACCGGGAAAAGATTGGGATTGTTTTTCATCCGAGAAGGGCTGACTTCATTGCCTTCAAGCCATCGGATCGGTTGCGGACCATGATCGGCTGTATTGACCAAATCGCCTATTGTCAGGTTTTCAACCGGGACAGGACCCATAACTGTTTCGATTAGTGTGCCCAGGACAAAACAAACTCCCTCGATCTGGATTGTGATTTCTTGCGTGTCCGACGAATTGAAAACAAAACCACCATTAGTCGCAAGTGTTGCTGTCAGAGAAACGGTGAAAGTGTCGAACACCACTTCTCCGTCATCCAAATTTGCGAATTCCGCAGAGTCCACGACGTATTGCCAATCGCCGTTGGCATTGATTGTGGCCGTGCCGATGCTGCCATTAGAGGAAATGGTCCAAGCGGTAGAGACGATCGTCAAACCGCCAAAAGCAGGTACAGCATCCAGGTCGCCATTCGAAACGTTTGGCGGGTTACCCGTAACGTCTCCAGTAACATCGCCGACTATTGAAACCATGTATTTAACTCTCCTCGATCAGTAAGCGCTCGAAATCCGGCTTTCTGTAGAGGCGCATGTGTACTTCACCTTTGTCGTCACGGTTCCATTCCACAATCCGCTCTCTGGATACATCGCTGTCCATTCGGTTTGTTCTCACTCGGTTATGTGGAACAACGCGCTTTAATATGTCGACAATTTGGCGAATTTGCCCAAAGGGAGCAACAACATCTACGAGCCAGAAAGATGGACCACTGGCAAAATCTTTGTCCGTCAACGGTTGGCCATCAATTGCATATCTCTTTTCTGCTTCCGCGCTAAGACCCGCAAATGTCGCAAACCCTCGCGGAAAACCATTCTGACGAAAGACGTGATATTGCTTCAATCGCCACGGCGTTTCATAGGCGTAGACTGCCTGCGTTAATGTCCGCTTATTGTGAGTTTTTGTTAGGGCTGAGAGATACAGCATGGCGCCAAGGTCAGAGTAATTCTCGGGCGATATGTCAAACCACCCCTTTGGATATGTCGTCGTCAATGTATTCCCTACAAAAATTTATAGCCCTGCAATCATTTGCTCCAAGCCCCGCGCTATTAAAAACGATTTTTGGACCAGATTCAAGAACACGCCAAGAGCGTCTTCGATGCCCACCCAAAAATTGATTTGGGCCTTTGTCAGATAGGCCACAAATGTCGGCAAAGGGCCGATGTTTGAATTGCGCTTGTATTCGAAGGTCGGCTTTGTCGTGCTGAGCTGTCGGTCGCGATTGCCGGTTTATAGGCCCTGACCTTAAGCCCGCGA
>RCNC010002318.1_pt1 | contig 12713 bp, 12 predicted proteins | sample 2041301 | NCBI WGS metagenome assembly RCNC01 (sample SAMN09708231, study PRJNA481090) | Marine sediment metagenome, whole genome shotgun sequencing project. | biome: marine sediment; feature: ocean; material: sediment; isolation source: Sewage treatment plant 13A marine sediment (STP13A) ... | reverse complement strand
TTCTGGTCCACGGAGCCATCTGGATTGCCATCAAAACCGATGGAGATCTTCATGATCGGGCGGCTGCCACGGCCAACCGCCTGTGGCCGGTGCTCCTGGGTGTTGCAGTGGTCTTTCTGATCGCAACAGCGGTGTTTACCCCGCTGTATGCCAACTACCTGGCCTATCCGATACTGTTTCTGGTTCCCCTGGCCGCCGTTGCCGCCCTTCTGGGAGTCAAGTTCTTTCTCCTAAAGAAAGCTTATTTCAAGGCCTGGTTTTCCTCGGCGGCAACCATTGTATTCTGTACCTTTTTCGGGGTGGTGGGGTTGTTCCCCAATCTGTTCCCGTCCAGCATCGATCCTGCCTACAGCCTGACAGCCTTCAATGCCTCGTCAAGCCCGTTAACCCTTAGAATCATGCTGATCGTGGTCATCCTCTTCATACCCATAATTCTTGTTTACCAGATTTGGGCCTATGTCATGTTTTCACATAAACTGACCGAGGAAGATCTGTCTCTGGACGATGCCTACTAACAATAAAAGAATATGCACGCATGAACATCATACGGGCATATTCTTTTATGAGACGCGGCTGCGCCGCTATTTTTCAAAGGAGGAGAGATGAAGACCCGGCTTCTACTCGTGCTATTCATCATGGCTTTCATAGCGGCTGCCGTTGCCGTCCAGGCCGCGAACAAGGGCGCTGAAAACCTTAAAATCTATGGCGGGTCCCGGGGGGATGTGCCGTTTCCCCATCATGGCCACCAGGATAGACTGACGGACTGCAACACCTGTCATGCTGTCTTTCCCCAGGAAGCCGATGGCATTAAAAAAATGAAAGTCGCCGGCCAGCTGAAACCGAAGCAGGTGATGAACAAGCAGTGCGTCAAGTGTCATAAGGATCAGAAAAAGGCCGGCAACCCCACCGGCCCAACTACCTGCTCCAAGTGTCATGTAAAATAAAATCGTGTACCACGATTTTATGAAACGCGACTTCGTCGCTACAATTAAAAGGATTCAATGTTAGCAATCGGCTTACAGGGCAGTCCCCTTAAAAACGGAAGCACAGCATATCTCCTGGCCCGCTTCATGGATGAACTGGAAGCACAGGGCGCCAGGGTCAACACCATTGATGTGCCGCGCAAAGACATCCAGCCGTGCCGGGGGTGCGGGTTCTGTGAGAAAAAAGGCCATTGCGTTATCAATGATGACGACATGTCCAAGGAGATTTACGGCCTTTTGAGGGAAGCGGACATCGTTGTGGCTGCATCGCCGGTTTTCTTTTACGGCATAACCGCCCAGTTGAAGGCGCTCATCGACCGCACTCAGACCCTCTGGTCCAGAAAGTATCGCTTCAACCTTTCCGACCCCTTAAAAAAATCACGCAAAGGATGCTTTCTTTCCATGGGGGGCAGCAAAGGCCGCCAGCTTTTTGACGGGGTCAACCTGGTCGCCAGGTTTTTTTTCGATGCCATCGATGCCGCTTCTGCCGGCAGCCTTTTCTATCGCAACATCGAGACAGCGGAAGATATGCGCAATACCCCCGGCCTCTCCGAAGACATCCGGGAACTGGTGACCCAAAGCCTGATACCTGTCAAACCGCGTAAAAGGGTCCTGTTTGCCTGCCAAGAGAATGCATGCCGCAGCCAGATAGCGGGCGCCTATGCCAGCCATCTGGGTGGCGACAGGCTGGATGTAATGACAGCCGGCAGTTCCCCGGCACAAGCCGTCAACCCGTTAATGGTGCAGGCCATGGCGGAAGAGGGCTTTGATATGGCCTTCCATACGCCCCGCCCTTTGGAGCAGGCCATTGAACAGCTCCAACCGGATGTTATCGTAACCATGGGCTGCGGGGAAGAGTGCCCGATTATCCCGGGGGTTGTCAGGATGGATTGGGATCTTCCGGACCCGGCCGGGGAATCCATCGAGTTCATGAAAAAAGTGCGCAATGAAATTGAAAAGAAGGTGTCCAAGATGCTGGAATAAAGTTGCTAAAAGTTAAACATTGCTGAGGAATGACAATACGTATAACGTTTTAATCTAATTAAGGAGTTAAAAATGGCCAACCCGGAAGAGATGTACCAGTGCCAGACGACAAATTGCGGCTATATTTACAACCCGGACAAGGGGGACAGAAAAGGAAAAATTCCCAAAGGCACCCAGTTTGAAGACCTGCCGGATGACTGGAAATGTCCTGTCTGCGGGGCGACAAAGAAAATGTTCAAAGCCCTTGGATAACCAGTTTTTGCCCCTTTAGGGGCTTGAATATTGATTCGATTTGGATTAACAATACCTTGTCCATACGGATCAACACTAACGGCTTCGCTGTAGATATCGTTTGTGTTTGTACGAAACTGATTAATGTATTTCATTACAATTTGAATTCATCCTAAGCAGCTTTGCCCTTATAAATGGTTTAGTGTGAATTCACATCAAGAGGAGGAAAAATGGATAAGTATGTATGCACCATCTGTGGCTATGTATATGACCCTGCCGAGGGAGATCCTGACAACGATGTCGCACCCGGAACCAAATGGGAAGATGTCCCAGATGACTGGGAATGCCCGATCTGCGGTGCTTCCAAGGACGATTTCGAAAAAGAAGAATAAAATCGCCCAGGGCGATTTTGTATGACGCGGCTAGGCCGCCGAACAATTTACCCGTTTGAATTTGCATCAACCTGCTGAAATGGGTGCTGGATACCTATTTTTATGCTACTGGATTAGCTCGCCATATTTGATAGTCTCAACGGGCTACGTCCAACAGAGGTTACAAAATGATACCAGTTGAAATTGCCAAAGGTGTTTACGATGTTGGCGTCACGGACTGGAATATTCGCGACTTCCACGGATATTCAACCCACGCCGGTACGACTTACAATGCTTTTCTGATTATCGATGAAAAAATTACCCTGATCGATACAGTCAAAAGCCACTTTTGCGATCAGCTTTTCAATAATATCGCCAAAGTGGTCGACCCCGCCAAAATTGACCTTGTCATCAGCAACCACACGGAAATGGACCATTCCGGAAGCCTGCCGCGGGTCATGGACCGCATTGGGAATGACAAACCCCTTTACTGCTCTAAAATGGGGGCTAAAAATCTGGCCAAGCACTTCCCCAACAAATGGAATTACCAGCCCGTCAAAACTGGGCAGGAATTGAGCCTGGGCCAAAGGACCCTGACCTTCCTCGAAACAAGGATGGTCCATTGGCCGGACAGCATGTTCACCTATCTCAATGAAGACAAAATTCTGTTCTCCAGCGACGGGTTTGGGCAGCACTATGCCGGCTTCAACAAATTTGATGACATGGATGGAGACGAGATCATGTACCAGGCGAAAAAGTATTTCGCCAACATCCTGCTGCTCTACTCACCCCTCATCCTCAAACTACTGGACAAGGTATCCGACCTGGGCCTGGAAATCGATATGATCTGCCCTGACCACGGTATTCTCTGGAGAAAGGATCCCGGCAAAATTATCCAAGCCTATGACAAATGGAGCCGGCAGAAGGCTGAAAAAAAAGCAGTGGTCATCTACGACACCATGTGGAACAGCACCAAGGCCATGGCCGAAGCCATCGCCGAAGGGATCGCTGACCAGGGGGTACGGGTCAGGCCCATCCATATCAGGAGCAGTCACCGCAGCGACATCATGACGGAAGTCCTGGATGCCAAGGCCGTCATCGTCGGTTCTCCGACGCTGAACAATCAGATGTTCCCGACGGTAGCCGACACCCTGTGCTACATGAAAGGGCTGAAACCCCTCAATAAAATCGGGGGATTTTTCGGATCCTATGGCTGGAGCGGGGAATCCGTCAAACTGGTCAAGGCAGAACTCGAAGCCATGCAGTTCGATATCATCGAACCAGGCATGAAAATCCAATACATACCCGATGCCGACGGCTTGAAAGCCTGTTACGCATACGGGCAGGAAATCGGACAGGCCGTTGAAAAAGCCTGCGGTTGATATCGGGGAATGTAACCTCTGTGAAGGCTGCCTGGAAATGGCACCATCGGTCTTTCTACTGAACGACGCCGGCTACATCGAAGTGGTCGACCTGGATGTCTATCCCGAGGACGAGGTCAACGACGCAATTAAGTATTGTCCGGAAGACTGCATCAGTTGGGAGTGACAGAGACGCTTATCAATCAAAAAAAAATACCACGAAAACACGAAACCCTGAAAGCACGAAATTTACATTTATACACTTTTTAGTGATTTCTTCCTTTCGTGATTTCGTGATGATATCTTTTGGGTTTATGGATCGAAAGGTTTACTGATGTCAAAAAAAATGGCTCTTTTTGTCTTCAACGGCGACCCCATGTGTTTTATCCACGTACTATTGAACGCGCTTGATATGGACAGCAAGGGGTACACTGCCAAGGTGGTGGTCGAAGGGACGGCAACCAAGCTGGTTCCCGATCTCGCCAAACCAGACAACCCCCTGCACACCCTGTGGGAAAAGGCCAAAGCCGCCGGGCTCATTGCCGGTGTGTGCCAAGCTTGCGCAGGCAAAATGGGGACCCTGGATGCCGTCAAGGCCCAAGGCCTTGAACTCCTGGCCGACATGAACGGGCACCCGTCCATGTCTAGCTACGTGCAGGAGGGATTCGAGATCATCTCCTTTTAGAAGTTAACTCAAAATAATCTTTTGACCCAATCTCTGTGTTGGTTCGAGTTTCAACTGCCGTAAAAGCCGGGCGGGGCTCGAAATACGACTACAGTATGTCTGTGGATTGAAACTCGAATCCGCCTTGACCTTGAACCAAAATCTTTATTTTGATGGTGCTTCTTACGAGGTTGGTTCATCTATCGAAAGTCTTAATGCTCAATCGAGCATAAAAATTTATATGAAAACCCGACAGCTAAAAAAAGAGATCTTCAAACTCCTCTCCGCCCCTGATGTACAAGAATGTCTTGAATCCCTTGAATCCATCCCGGCCAGACAGGCCGTCAACCCGTTGTTTTCATTCCTGTACAATACGGACCCCGTCATAAAGTGGCACGCTGTCTCCGCCATGGGGCACATTGTGGCCAACCTGGCGGATAAAGACCTGGAATCGTCCCGCGTCATTATGCGCCGCATGATCTGGAACCTGAATGACGAGTCAGGCGGCATCGGCTGGGGATCGCCGGAAGCCATGGGTGATTGCATGGCCTGCCACAACCTGCTTGCCGGAGAATACCACCGTATCCTTATTTCCTACATAAGGCCTGATGGCAATTTTCTCGAACACCCGGAACTGCAGAAAGGGCTGCTGTGGGGCCTGGCCCGGTTGGCGGCGGCTCAACTAGAAATGGCCAAAGATGCCGGTCCATTTCTCGTACCCTTCCTTGAATCAAAGGATGCGGAGCACCGGGGCCTGGCCGCCCTGGCGGCTGGGGCAATGCAGGCGGAGAGCGCTCGGAAAGCACTTGAAAAGATTTCCAGGGATAGCCATGAAATTATCATTTACAGGCATTACCAACTGGAGAGGATCAACGTGGGCGACATAGCCCGAAAAGCTCTTTACGGCTTGAACAATTAATTACGGCCGAAGGCCGAATGACGCGCGACAGCGCAAGCACCATCCGCAGGATACATGACAGTCCAAAGCGTAATGAAGGCCTATATATTATCAAACATACGAGTCAAGGGAGATAGATGAATCCAGCATCGTTAATACCCACCCCCGACGCCATCCCCGTGCATTGGGGCTGGCTCAAACTGTTTCTTCTGGCCACCTTTTTCCTGCATCTATTATGCATGAATACCATGCTGGGAATCGGCATCATCGCCCTTTTCAAGTCACTTTTCAACAGCCCTGGGTCCACGGAATACAACAGGGAAATCAGCGTAAAACTCCCTTACACCATCGCCTTTACCGTCAACTTGGGGGTTGCCCCTCTGCTTTTCATTCAGGTGTTGTATGGCCAATTCATCTACACCAGTTCACTTCTGATGGCAGTCTATTGGCTCTCCATCACGGCCATTCTCATCATCGCCTACTACAGCGCCTATCTCCACCAATACACCTTTGATGCTGCCGGTCCGGCCCGTACTGTTTTTATGGCCATTACGGTCATCAACCTTCTTGTCATCGGTTTTTTCTTTTCGAACAACATGAGCATGATGCTGTCGCCCGAGAAGTGGATCCGCTATTTTTCTACACCAGACGGCACGCTGCTAAACCTTGCCGAACCCACGCTAATCCCGCGCTATCTCCATTTTGTCCTGTCTGCCGTTGCCGTGGGCGGACTTTTCATGGCGCTTACGTGGGAGTTGAAAACCAATGGTCATGACGCTACCAACCACGTCCGAAAATCATACGAAAAAAGCATTAAACAAAGCCTGCACTGGTTTCTGGCTGCCACCCTGCTGCAATTTGGCGTGGGGACCTGGTGGCTGATGACCCTTCCACAGCACGTTGCCCACATTTTCATGGGCGGCAGCGCCTGGGCAACAGCCCTTTTTAGCGTGGGACTACTAGGCACCATCGTATCCCTGATTTTCGGATATGAAGGCAGAGTCCGTCTCTGCGCAGGGAGCACCCTGGTGACGATCCTGTGCATGGTCCTGATGCGGGACGCCTTACGCACTGCCATGCTGGAACCCTATTTTTCACTCCCCATGCTGGAAACCACGTCCCAATACGGATCCCTGTTTTTGTTCCTCGTTTTCCTCGGCATAGGCAGCGCAGCCATTGTTTACATGCTCAAAATCGCCTTTAGAAACAACCCGGGGGTGGGCTCATGAATTACCCGGTCTGGGAACTAACCTATTCAGGGGGCGGTCTTCTGATGGTCATCATTGCGGTGGTTCACGTTTATGTGGCCCACTTTGCTGTGGGCGGAGGGCTGTTCCTGGTGTTGACGGAAATGAAAGCCTATCGCGAAAACGATGCGGACATTTTAGCCTACGTCAAATCACACACCCGCTTCTTCCTGCTGTTGTCCATGGTATTCGGCGGGATCACGGGCGTGGGGATCTGGTTCACCATCTCCCTGTTGAGCCCCACCGCGACCTCGACCCTGGTGCACATCTTTGTCTTTGGCTGGGCCACGGAGTGGGTCTGCTTTCTGGTAGAAATCGTCGCTCTTTTGCTTTACTACTACCGGTTCGACAAAATCGACAGGTCATCCCATCTTACCCTTGGGTGGTTATACTTTATTTTCGCCTGGCTCTCTCTTTTTTTCATCAACGGCATCATCGACTTCATGCTCACTCCCGGCGACTGGTTGGAAACTAACAATTTCTGGGATGGTTTTTTCAACCCCTCCATGCTGCCCGCACTTGTCTTCCGCACGGCCCTATGCCTGTTCCTGGCCGGCATTTTCGGATTTGTCACCGCTGTGTTTGTTGCCAAGCCCCATCTCAGAAGCAAAATGCTCAACTACTGTAGCCGCTGGCTGCTCTTCCCCTTGCCCGTCATGGTTCTCGCAGCTTGGTGGTATCTGTCGGTGCTGCCTGTCGACATCAAATCGATGATCCTGGGCCACTCCCCTGAAATTGTCCCTGCCATCACCCTGTTCGGATGGCTGCTGCCTGTTTTTATTATTCTTGCGCTGATGATGCGCCTCAACACCCGCCCCCGTGTGCAGATGGTCGTGGCCTTTGTCTGTCTTCTGACCGGCCTCGTCTATATGGGCGCCTTTGAATGGATCCGGGAAGCCGGCCGACGACCCTATCTCATCTACGGCCATACCTATTCCACCTCAGTAAGAGTGGGCGAAGAAAACACGCTCTACCAGAAAGGAATTTTAAAAACCGCCCGATGGATACAGCATCGAACCCTGACGCCTGAAAACGAACAGGAAGCCGGCCGGGAAATATTCAGAATCACCTGTATGGGCTGTCATTCCATCGGTGGCCCCATCAACGACATTCTGCCCTTGACGGCCCATTATTCCATGAAAGGCATGCAGGCCCAACTGAACGGCCAGGGCAAGATCCTGAGGTACATGCCACCCTTCATGGGAATCAGGGAAGAACGGCAGGCCCTGGCACGTTACATTGTCGAGGGACTGCACGTCCGTAAAGAGCCTGTACCGGAAACCGGGGAGTTGACCAAAATATCGGTAGCGCCTCCGTCATTTGACCAGGCCACCGCACAGTATGTTCTGCTGGCCTGGAGTGACAAGGGCATGCACGGCATTACCGCCAATGACCGCTACTGGTCCTTCCAGCCACCGGACAGCTCCATCTATGCCCAATTGATCCTGCGGGGTGAAACCCCCGAGATCGTGACCGAAGGTGTCACCATCGCCTATACCGTGGAGAAGGACCATGCCACCCCTGCTTCCCAGGTGGAATTCTGGCGGTTTTCCAACGCCTTGACCGGCAGTACCATTCCCGCCGACACCGGGCTCTCCGGCAACACCCTCGACGGCCAGATGCAATTCGACGACAACCTGATGGCCTATAACGCAGAACACCTGCCCGTGGTTCCCTATAAAAATGACGGTTCTTTCAACCCCTATCCCCTCTTCAGGCTGGAAGCTCGGGCCGAGGATACCGGGGAATTGTTGGCACAAACAACCCTGGTCGCCCCGGTTTCCACTGAAATGGGATGCAACAACTGCCATGGTAATGCACGGCAGATAGATAACCGGGCCGGCATCAGTGACCATACCGCCAAAAGTATCCTGGCTGTCCACGACAGGATCAGCAAAACCGACCTGCTCGCTTCGGCCCGCCAGGGACAGCCGCTTCTTTGCCAAGCCTGCCACCCGGGAAATCTTCCCAATGTCGAAAATAACACCGAACATCTGAGCCTTTCGGCGGCCATGCACGGATTTCATGCCAACTACCTAGGCGATCTCGGTGACGATGCCTGCGGTGCCTGTCACCCATCCTCGCCCAACGGTACGACCCACGGGTTTCGAGGAATACACCGCGAGATCGAACTAACCTGTACCAGCTGTCATCTCTCGTTGCAGGACCACGCCCTGAGTCTGCTGGCAGCGGAAAAACAGGCCGGCAAGACGCTGAGAGCCCAGGTGCTGATGAAACACCTGACGTCGGAGTCTGTCGATACACACGATCGAATTGCACCGCGCATTGCCTGGACCCACCAACCCGACTGCTTGAACTGTCATGTGGATTTCGAGCCCCCTGAAACCGATCAGGTAGAATACAACACCTGGACGGAAAACGCTGACCAGCTCTACAGCCGGCGCACCGACGATACGGGCCTCATGTGCATGGCCTGCCACGGTGCCACCCATGCCATCTACCCGGCCAAAAATCCTTACGGTGAAGACCTGGACAACCTGCAGCCCCTGCAATACCAGGGAACGCCTTATCCCATTGGTTCGGATGGTGAGTGTCGCGTGTGCCACACCATCGACATGGAAGACGAAATCCACCACCCCAATATGCTGGGGGAGTTCCGCAATACGCGATAGGCGTTTACATCGCCGACATCAGTGATTAGTTTAAAGCTTGAAACAACCAAAACAATAATCACGAAAACACGAAATCTTAAAACCACTAAATACTTCTAAGCCTGTCTTCAGCGCCTTATAACAGACAGCCTGTGTTTGCTCTTGAATAGCGAACCGCAACTTATTATCCTTTTTGTATTTTCGTGTTTTCGTGATAAATAAGGAGTCATTATGAGAAAAAGAATAAGCCGAGAAATCAGATTGAAATCCCGCCCCGATGGAATACCTACACAACATAATTTCGAAATCGCCGAGGTGACACTTCCGGAAACCGCCGAAAACGAGCTTCTGGTGAAAAATCTATACATGTCCGTGGACCCCTACATGCGGGGCAGAATGATGGACCGCAAAAGCTATGTTCCGCCTTTTCAGATCGGACAGCCACTTGAGGGCGGTAGTGTGGGCGAAGTCGTCGAATCCAAAAACGATAAATTTAAACCCGGCGATATCGTCCTCAACATGCTGGGCTGGCGGGAATATTTTGTGTCTAATGGTAAAGGCTTGACGCGCATCAATCCTGGAGAAGGTCCTGTACAGGCGTACCTGGGAACGTTGGGCATGCCGGGCATGACCGCTTACTTCGGCCTACTCGAAATAGGCAAACCGAATGAGGGCGAAACCGTTTTCGTGTCGGCTGCATCAGGTGCCGTGGGTTCAATTGTATCCCAGATTGCCAAAATAAAGGGTTGCCGGGTCGTCGGCAGTGCGGGATCGGACGAAAAAGTCGCCTGGCTCAAGGAAGTGGCCGGCGTCGACGAAGCCTTCAACTATAAAACCGTCAACAACCTTTTTAAAACCGTTGGTGAGCTTTGTCCCAACGGAATCGATGTCTACTATGAAAATGTGGGTGGCCAACACCTGGAGGCGGCCCTGGAGCACATGAACACCTATGGAAGGTTGGTCATGTGCGGTATGATCTCTCAATACAACGCTACTAGACCGCCTGTCGGCCCGACCAATCTGGGACACATGATCTCCAAGCAACTCAAGATGGAGGGGTTCATCGTGGCTAGATTCTCGAACAAGATGGCGCAATTCCAAACCGACATGGGCAAGTGGATCGCTGAGGGACGCATTAAATGGAAGGAAACCGTCCTGGAAGGCATCGACAAGGCCCCGGAAGCGTTTATGGGCCTTTTCCGGGGGGACAATTTCGGAAAAATGGTCGTGAAGCTGTAATCCTGGAGATCGATACCATAACAGATATTCCTGTACGATATGGGCCAGGCTAAAAAAATGACACCTGTACTCAGAAAGCTGAGCCAGTGCTTTTTCATGCCTCGCAGATGCATACCTTACCCGACATTGCTAAGCTTACCCTACTTGCAGTAATTGTTTCCGTGTGTTACGAATAACTCCGGCATTCAAGACAAACCGGCGTCTCACAAACATTTTATCTCCGGATTTTACGGGCAAGGTGAGCGTATGCAGAAGAATACCCTTCTCTATCGACTGTTTCCGTTTCTCATGTGGCTGAAAGGCTACCATCCGGCCACCTTCAGAAATGATGCCATTGCAGGCCTCACCGTTGCTGCCGTTCTCGTCCCCCAGTCCATGGCTTATGCTATTTTAGCAGGTCTTCCCCCGGTGTACGGCCTGTATGCCTCGGTGGGTGCCCCCCTGATTGGGGCCATGTGGGGCAGCCTCCGCCAGATGGCAACCGGCCCCATTGCCATCATGAGCCTCCTGGTGCTCACAACCCTGAGTACAATGGCCGAACCCGGTAGTGCCCATTACATTGACCTAGCCTTTCTCCTGGCCATGATGGTGGGCATCATATATCTAGGCATTGGTCTGTTTAAACTCGGGGAGATCATGTCCTTCATCTCCCATTCAGCCGTACGAGGATTCACAGCCGCCGCCGCCCTGATCATCACTGCCACGCAATTGCCCAGTTTCATGGGGTTAGAAGTGGCCCGCCACGAATACATCATTCAACAACTGCTGGATATCATCACCAGCCTCCCGGGTCTTCACATCCCCACAGTTATCGTCGGCACCACCGCCTTTGTTATCATTTACGGTGTCAAATACTTCAAGCCCGCTTTCCCGGCCAGCATCGCCGCCCTGGCCATTACCACCATTGCCACTTATCTCTTGCGGCTGGACCAAAAGGGCGTTGCCATTGTTGGCAAAATCCCGGAAGGCCTGCCCGTATTCCATTTGCCAGCATTCGATTTGCAGACCGTCAGTTCGCTGATCGGGCCGGCGGTGGTCATCGCGTTGGTGAGCTTTGCCGAAACATATTCCGTGGGCAAGGCCATTTCATCTGAAACCAAGCAGAAATTGAAGGTGAACCAGGAGTTTGTCGGTCAGGGGTTGGCCAATCTTGTAGGTTCATTTTTTCAGTCCTACCCGGTCAGCGGATCATTTTCCAGAACTGCCATCAATTTTGCCACAGGAGCCAAAACCGGGATCTCCAGCGCTTTTTCCAGCATAGCCGTCGTGCTCTCTCTGCTTTTTCTGACGCCTTTGTTCACCTACATCCCCAAGGCAGCTCTGGCAGCCATGGTCATCAGCGCGGTACTGCTGCTGTTTCACCCCAAAGCTGTTTTCAACTTGTGGAAAATGAACCGCCATGATGGCATTGTCGCCATTACGGTGTTTGTCATCTCCCTGATTGCCAAACCGGACTATGCGCTGCTAATCGGTGTTATGATTTCGCTGATGTTTTTTCTCTGGAAAACCATGCACCCCCGCATCGTCCGGGTAACCAAGGATCCTGAATTGAACATGTTCGTCAACGCGGACATATTCCAACTGCCGTCCTGCCCCCAGATTCTGCAGCTTCGATCCGACAACGTGATCTACTTTGCCAATGCCGGGTACACAACCGAGAATATCATCAAACGCCTGGATGATGTCCATACGCCGGTCAAGTTCCTGCTCCTGGACCTGCAGGCCATGGGGTTTATCGATATCACCGGCATCGACGAACTCAAGGAACTGATGGAGGATGTAAAGAGTCGTAATTTCAACGTGGCCTACATGGGCGTGCACCGGCCGGTGGTGCAGGTTTTCAAGCAGTCCGGCCTGCTGGATGAGATCGCCCCCGATCTATTGATTAAAAACAGAGGTGACGCCATCACTGTACTTTTCGATAAAATCGATCACGACTACTGCAAAAACGAATGCCCCTATGCCCTTTTTTATGAGTGCAAATCTGTTAAGAAAATCCCTGTTGATAGCTTGAGCACGGACCACGGACCACAGACTACTGACAACAGGTTCAATTAAGTGACAATTTTAAAGTAGGACTTGACCGAAAGAACTTCTTTTGACACGGATTACAAAGATTGAAT
>RCNC010002316.1_pt1 | contig 12716 bp, 12 predicted proteins | sample 2041301 | NCBI WGS metagenome assembly RCNC01 (sample SAMN09708231, study PRJNA481090) | Marine sediment metagenome, whole genome shotgun sequencing project. | biome: marine sediment; feature: ocean; material: sediment; isolation source: Sewage treatment plant 13A marine sediment (STP13A) ... | reverse complement strand
AGAGTGTACCCGCTCACGATATCAACGTCCGTCCCGGCAAAAACCGAAATTTGTTCAGAGTGGTAACGCTCGGCCTCTTCAGCATTCATTTGCTCGCTGGGTGCGTAAGCATCGTCGCGCGGCCCTATGTTGGCGCTGATAATAGTTGGGACATCACCAGTATCTGCACGCACTTCCGACACCAATGCGATGGCTTGTTGGTTCAATTTCATGACCTTCTCGGGGGCATAGCCGATCGCAGCCCCGCGATTTCGGTTTGCAACCCATATTGGGCTCTCGAGAATAATGCCCACGCCTTTTTCTCGCCCTAAGGCGATCATTCCTGTGGAGCGCTCTGAGCGAACTTAATACTTCAAGAAGCCACTGGCCACTCGCAGAAACGAAGCAGCCATTCGGTCAACCATATCGTTAGGTCACTTTGTCCAGCATAGCCGCCATCGAGCCATGCAAGACGCATTACGTGATGCCCATGGTGGCCATAGATGCAATGTTGCTGTTTGACGGAGCAGCATTCGTCACAAACGGCCCCTAGCTGACATTCGTCGTGATCGTCGATGCTGCAACGCAGTTTCCTTCAAGCGGGCATTGATCGAAGTTGTAGCATTTTGGCAGGTCGAAATTCAGTTGGCGGAACAAGATCTGCAGGAGTTCAGAGCGCATGTGGCCAGACGCCACCGGGTTGTCGAACACCTAGCCTTCACAGTTGGAATAAATGGTGTCGTTGGCAATCTAAACCAGTTTTGAGCCTGATACGCGACGCGAATATGCCTAAGGCTATCTTTATCTCAGAATTGCCGGCTTACCAAATTAGGCTCCAAACTTTGGCTCTGTCGCAAAGTATTTGCGGTTGGTTGGACAGGTTCGAGCGTGGTAGGTGCGGGCTTTTGAGTTTGAAAGCGCGTGACCGAACGCGGCGTTATGATTGATCATGCCACGCCGAACCGCTGGGTGGTTAAATTCTCACCGCTGATCGCTGCAAATGCGCAGGCCAGAAAGAAGCGGGCAGCCGCCTCTTGGCGGATGGACGAGACCTATATAAAGGTTCGCGGGAAGTGGGCATATCTGTACCGTGCGGTTGATCGCGACGGGCAAACCCTTGATTTTGTGCTGTCAGAACGCCGCGATACTGCTGCCGCGCGAAGGTTCTTCAAACGTGCCGTTGGTACCAACGGCGTCCTAGACCGTATTGCCATCAACAAGAGCGGAGCCAAATTAGCTGGCCTGCAAAATCTAAACGTCATCCTCAAGTTCACAGGATCTGGTCGGATTATCGGTATTGTTCAACCCAAATATCTCAACAATATTGTGGAGCAGGACCATCGTTTCATCAAGCGGATCACACGGCCAATGCTCGGCTTCAAAGCGTTCCATTCTGCGGCAGCAACGTTAGCTGGAATCGAAACTGCGCATATGATCCGCAAGAGCCAACTAGCTCAAGCAGGCATCCCGGCATTCAAGCAGTTCGCCGCCCTCGCAGCATAATTGTGTCCAGTGGAGACAGTTCTTCAGCCGCTGGAAGCTTTGCGGCAGAATCGGATTTAGAGCTTATCGAAGGCAGCACGACTTAAAACTGAGCAGATGCCTGTCTGATATGGACCTATCTGTACGCACTACGAACCAACCTGTTGACTCAATTTGCGAAATAGTGAACCATTTGTACATTGGTTCACTATTTTGGAAAAACTCTTGCCAGATTCCGTGCCTCTCTTAGAGATCAAGAACCTGAGCCTTCGATTCAGAGGGCAGTCTATCTGTGCAATTGAAGATGTGAGTCTGAGTGTCGCCTCTGGTGAAATCCTCTGTGTGGTCGGAGAATCCGGCTGTGGGAAAAGCGTAACTGCAATGTCCATGATGGGCCTTTTGCCAAAAGATGCTGCGACCATTCCCACAGGCACAATGGTTTTTGAGGGCCAAACGTTTGACTTAACAAAGGAAAATATCCCCGCAAAGATTCGCGGCGGCCCAATGGCGATGATATTTCAAGAACCGATGACATCGCTAAACCCTGCCTTTCGCATCGGTGACCAGATCGGTGAATCTGTCCAATGTCACACAGGCTGCACAAAGGTCGACGCCCGTGCGCGCACATTGGAAATGCTGACGCGGGTCGGCCTGCCCTCACCCGAGCAGCGCATTGACCAATACCCGCACCAATTCTCAGGTGGTCAGCGGCAGCGCGTCATGATTGCGATGGCATTGGCCAATGATCCACGTCTTTTGATCGCAGATGAGCCGACGACAGCGCTGGACGTTACAATACAGGCGCAAATTCTCGACCTGATCCGAGACCTGCAACGCGACACGGGTATGGGGACGATGATGATCACTCACGATCTGGGCGTCGTGGCCGAAGTCGCCGATACGGTTGCTGTCATGTATGGCGGGAAAATTGTGGAATACGGCCCGATGGTCGAGGTGTTCAAGAACCCCCAGCATCCCTACACTATTGGTCTGATGGCATCAGTGCCCCGTCTGTCCGGTCCCCGTGCCCGCCTTGCAACAATCCCGGGCACTGTGCCGACGATGGCGAATATGCCCGAAGGCTGCCGCTTTCGCAGCCGCTGTGTTTTCGCCACAGCACAGTGCAGAACCCAACCGCCTTTGGTAAACGTCGGGCCAAGCCATTGCGCCGCGTGTCATTATGCACCGCTAGAGCAACGACTAGAGGTGGCGGGATGACCCCTGTTCTAGAGGCTAAAAACCTGAAGAAGCACTTTCCAATCGGATCAGGCTGGTTTGGCAAGAAGGGTCTTGTGCGCGCAGTTGACGGCGTGTCCCTTTCTATCAACGCGGGAGAGACGTTTGCGATTGTAGGCGAATCCGGTTGCGGGAAATCAACGCTGGCGCGGTTGTTGATGCGCCTTCTGGATGCAACTGACGGCGAAGTCATCTTTGACGGCACAGCCGTCACCACCGCCAAAGGCACCGACCTTTCTGCGTTTCGCCGCGATGCCCAGTTTATCTTTCAGGATCCCTTTTCATCCCTGAATCCCCGCATGTCCGTGGGCAAACTCGTGGGCGAGCCTCTGGAAATACATGCACCCGAGTTAACGGCCCCCCTGCGCCGCGCCAAAGTGGCCGAATTGTTGCAGCAGGTCGGCTTGCAGCCCGAACACGCAGACCGCTATCCCCATGAATTCTCCGGCGGCCAGCGCCAACGTATCGGCATCGCCCGCGCACTTGCCTCCGGTCCGCGCCTTATTATCGGGGACGAGCCTGTGTCCGCGCTTGATGTCTCGGTGCAGGCGCAGGTGGTCAATCTGTTGGGCGATCTGGGCAAAGACCTTGGGCTAACGCTGATCATGATCGCCCATGATCTGGCCGTCATCCGCCATATGTCCGACCGTGTCGCGGTTATGTATCTGGGCAAGATCGTCGAGCAAGGCAGCACCGATGCGCTGTTCGAGGCACCGCGCCACCCCTATACACGCGCGCTGTTGGATGCGATCCCCGACCTTGATGATCAATCGCGCACGGACAGCGCAAAGCTGAGCGGCGAGATGCCAAGCCCGTCCAATCCACCATCTGGCTGTGCGTTTCACACCCGCTGTGCCTATGCCAACGACCTGTGCCGGACGGCGACGCCATTGCTCGCAGACGCCGAGGGCGGCCACACCGTTGCCTGCCATCATTGGCGCACGATTGATACCACCCCACGCAGTATATCGCCCCGCAGTCAAAGTGCTGCCACTCTGGCCCGCCTTGATCTCTACCGACAGGCGACCGAGGGGGCCACGATCAGACCAATCACCAAAGCAACCGCAACCAAAGAGGCCGTATCATGAAGAATTTAACCCTCACCACCGCCGTCTTGGCGATCCTAGCAACAGGAGCCGTCGCACAAGACCTAAAAATCGGCCTGCAATCTGACGCCGATGTTCTGGACCCTGACCAGTCGCGCACATTTGTGGGCCGCATTATTTATGCGTCGATGTGCGACAAGCTGGTTGATATTACGCCAGAGCTCGAGATCATTCCCCAGCTTGCGACGGGATGGACCGTGGCCGACGACGGCATGTCCGTGGCCATGACCGTGCGCGAAGGTGTCGTGTTCCACGATGGCACTGCCTTCAATGCCCAAGCTGTCGCTGACAATATCGAGCGGTCCCAGACCCTCGACGAGAGCCGCCGCAAATCGGAACTGTCCTCGATCACATCGGTGGACGTCACGGGCGACTACACCCTCACGCTTAACCTAAAGTCACCGGATGCCACCGTCATGGCCCAACTGGCTGACCGCGCCGGTATGATGATGTCGCCCACCGCCGCGGCCGCTGCAGGTGCTGATTTCGGTCTGGCCCCAGTATGTTCCGGTCCCTTCAGCTTTGGAGAGCGTGTCGCTCAAGACCGCATCGTGCTCAACAAATTTGCCGACTACTGGAACGTAGATGCAATCAACTTTGATAGCGTGACCTTCCTGCCAATCCCCGACACAACCGTCCGTTTGGCAAACCTGCAATCAGGCGATATCCACATGCTAGAGCGTCTAGCACCCACAGATTTGGCGCAGGCCAACGCCGATGACAGCATCAATGTCGTCTCCGCAGTATCTCTGGGATATCAAGGTATCACGTTCAATGTCGCCAACGGCGACAAGGCCGACACGCCATTCGGCAACGACAAACGACTGCGTCAGGCGTTCAGCTATGCGATGGACCGTGATGTAATCAATCAGGTTGTATTCGAGGGGGCTTATGCGCCGGGCAACCAATCCTTCCCGCCAACTTCGCCATGGTACGACACAGATTTTCCGATCGAAGCACGCGATGTCGAAAAAGCAAAAGCACTGCTCGCCGAGGCAGGGTTCCCCGATGGTATTGACCTAACAGTACAGGTGCCAAACACGACCATCCCGCTGCAATTGATGCAGGTTGTGCAGGCCATGGCTTCGGAGGCTGGCATCCGCGTCGAGATCGTCTCGAAGGAATTTGCCACGTTGCTGGCCGATCAGTCGGCAGGCGATTATCAGGCCAGCCAGATCGGTTGGTCAGGACGTGTCGATCCTGATGGCAACATCCACCAGTTCGTGACCTCCGGTGGTGGCATCAACGACAGCGGGTTCTCGAACCCAGCCGTGGACGAGGCCCTGAATGCGGCGCGCTCAAAAGCTGACACCACAGCGCGCAAAACGCAATACGACGCCGCGCGCGCCATCCTCATCGACGAGGCACCACTGGTCTATCTCTACCACCAGAGCTGGATCACCGCATTGAACGCAAACATCGAAGGGTTCACCGCCTATCCGGACGGTATGATCCGCCTCGAGGGTGTTTCGATCAAAGAATAAACCGCGTCACCCCTGCCCCCCCGTACACTGCGTGGGGGGCAGGATTTCTCAGAAAGGGGTCATCATGCTGTCGTTCTTCCTGCGCCGTTTGCTCATCGCAATCCCGACGATCCTGTTGATCTCGATCTTTGTCTTTGCCTTGCAAAAACTGTTGCCCGGTGACCCGCTTCTCGTGCTCGCAGGGGAAGAGCGCGATCCCGAGGTGCTGGAATTCTTGCGCGAGAAATACCGCCTGAACGATCCCATTATTGTCCAATACTTTACATGGCTCGGCAACGCCCTCCAAGGTGATCTGGGCATTTCGCTGCGCACCAACCAGCCGGTGACAGAGCTGATTGCGCAAAAGCTGCCTGTCACGATCCAGCTTGCGATCATGTCACTGATATTTGCCGTTCTCATCGGCATTCCCGCAGGCATCCTGTCGGCCTACCGCAAGGGAACGCTGACCGATTACATCGCCAATATCGCAGCCCTCTCGGGCCTTTCCATCCCCAATTTCTGGCTTGGCATCATGCTGATCCTGCTGGTGTCGGTGAAATGGAAACTGCTGCCTGCCTCCGGCTATGTCCCCCCGGCGGAGGATTTGTGGCAATCCATTCGCACCATGTTGATGCCGGCCTTTGTGTTGGGCACCGCCCTTGCTGCCACACTGATGCGGCACACGCGCTCTGCAATGTTGGGCGTTCTGACGTCTGATTATGTGCGCACCGCCCGCGCCAAGGGACTATCCGAGCGTAAGGTCGTTCTCAAGCACGCCTTTCGCAATGCACTCACCCCGATTGTGACACTCACGGCACTCCTGTTTGGTGAGCTGATCGCCGGTGCCGTGCTAACAGAGCAGATTTTCACCATCCCCGGCTTTGGCAAATTGGTTGTGGATGCAGTGTTCAACCGTGATTACGCCGTGGTACAGGGGATCGTTCTGGTCACCGCCGTTGGTTTTATCATCATGAACCTGATCGCAGACATGGCGTATTTCCTGCTCAATCCCCGCCTGAGGAGCACATGATGGCCGCATCACCGCCCAATATCGCCCAAGAGGGCGGCCTGCCTAAGTCGGAGAACCGCGTGTGGAAGAAATTCCGCAGCCACAAGTCCGCCATGCTGGGCGGCATTCTGGTACTATTCTTCGTTACAATAGCACTCTTGGCCCCTGTCCTACCGATCCCTGATCCAGCTGCAACCGATTGGGGCGCCGTCCGAAAAGCGCCCTCTGCCGCGCATTGGATGGGCACCGACGAGATCGGCCGCGATGTCCTGTCGCGGATGATTTGGGGGGCGCAGGCGTCTTTGCTGGCCGGTGTCATCTCGGTGGCGATTGCCCTGTCGATCGGCGTGCCGCTTGGCCTGATCGCGGGATATTTCGGTGGCTGGATTGATGCGATCATTTCGCGCTGCACCGAGGCATTGCTGGCCGCACCTTTCCTGATCCTTGCCATCGCCCTTGCCGCTTTCCTTGGGCCCAGCCTGACCAATGCGATGATCGCCATCGGCATCTCCGCCACGCCACTGTTCATCCGACTGACGCGCGGGCAGGTGATTAACATCAAGGTCGAAGATTACGTGGAATCCGCCCATGCCATCGGCCTGCCCACCCGTCTCATCCTGACGCGTTATATCTTGCCTAACGCCCTGCCTCCGCTTCTTGTTCAGGCCACGCTGACCATCGCCACGGCCATCATCGCCGAGGCATCGCTGTCCTTTTTGGGGCTGGGCCAACAACCCCCCTCCCCCAGCTGGGGGTCGATGCTGAACACGGCCAAGAACTTTCTGAACCAAGCGCCGTGGATGGCGCTGTATCCCGGCATCTCGATCTTTCTTGTGGTGCTTGGCTTTAATCTACTTGGTGACGGGTTGCGCGACGCGCTCGACCCGCGCGAACATTGAAAGGCACCACATGAGTTTCACCACACGCCCCGAAATCCGCGGTACATTCGGCGTTGCCACGTCAACGCACTGGATCGCCTCCGCTGTTGGCATGTCGATCCTTGAACGTGGCGGCAATGCGTTTGACGCAGCAGTGGCCACTGCGATAACCCTGCAAGTGGTCGAGCCGCACCTCAACGGTCCCGCAGGCGACATGCCCGCGATATTCCAGAAAGCAGGCGAAGACGTACAGGTGATTTGTGCCCAAGCACCCGCGCCCGCCGGTGCCACGCTGGAACACTACAAATCCCAAGGGCTGACCCTGATACCCGGCTCCGGCCTACTGGCCACAGTGATCCCCGGTGCATTCGACGGCTGGATGCTGATGCTGCGCGACCATGGCACCATGAGCCTACGCGAGGTATTGGACCCCGCCATCGGCTATGCCCGCGACGGCCACCCGATGCTGCCACGCGTGGCCAATACCATCGCAGGGCTGGCGGAGTATTTCGCCGAGCATTGGCCCAGCAGTGCGCAGGTCTGGACACCCGATGGCAAAGCGCCGACGCCTAATAGCCTGTTCAAAAATCCTGATCTGGCGCAAACCTATTCCCGACTGGTCGATGCGGGCGAAAAGGCCGGCGACGACCGCGTAATCCAGATCGACGCCGCGCGTACCGAATGGGCGGAAGGCTTTGTCGCGGATGCAGTCGACAGCTATTTGCAAGAGGCGGACGTCATGGACGTCTCGGAGAAAAAGCACAAAGGCGTGTTGAACAAAGCTGATATGGCCAACTGGCGCGCAACCTACGAACCCTCGCTGTCCTATACCTATCATGGCTGGACAGTCCACAAAACGGGACCGTGGTCCCAAGGGCCGGTCCTGCTGCAAACTCTTGCGATCCTCAAACACCACAATATTGCGGCGATGGACCCGATGGGTGCGGAATTTGTGCATACGGTGATTGAGGCCATGAAGCTGTCCTATGCCGACCGCGAGGCCTATTACGGCGACCCGCTGCACAGCGATATCCCCATGGATCACCTTCTGTCGAACGCCTATAGCACAGAGCGCGCCGCCCTAATCACACCCCAAAGCAGCGGCGAGCAACGCCCCGGCCGTGTGCCCGGGTTCACACATCTCGCCGACGCCTATATCGAACGCGCATCACGTGATTTCGGTGTGGCTGACGCCGCTCCGCAAGAACCCACAATGGCACATCTGACGGAAAAACGCGGCGACACTGTGCATCTGGATATCATCGACCGCTGGGGCAACATGGTTGCGGCGACGCCTTCGGGCGGCTGGCTTCAATCCAATCCTGTCATTCCAGGTCTGGGCTTCCCGCTCAATTCACGCGCGCAAATGTTCTGGCTGGAGGACGGCCTGCCTACATCGCTAGCGCCGGGCAGACGACCGCGCACGACGCTGACGCCCTCGCTGGCCATACATGAGGACGGACGCCGCATGGTGTTCGGCACCCCCGGCGGCGACCAGCAAGATCAATGGCAGCTCATCTGGTTCCTGCGGTTTGTACACTGGGACATGGAATTGCAGGCCTGTATCGACGCGCCTTTGTTCCACTCCATGCACTTCCAAGGGTCGTTTTATCCGCGTGAAGCAAAGCCGAATGAGATGATGATCGAACCCAACTTTGGCGAGACAGCAATCGCCGACCTGCGCGCGCGTGGACATATCGTGCACGTGGCCGAGCCGTGGTCGGTGGGCCGCCTAACCGCAGCACTGCGCGAACCAGATGGTATGCTCTGCGCCGCCGCCACTCCGCGCCTGATGCAAGCCTACGCGGTCGGCCGATGACCTGGAGCCTGATCGCACGGAACGGCAACGATATTGGTCTTATCGTCGCGTCCAAATTTTTTGCCTGTGGCGCGGTTGTCCCCTTTGTTGGCGCGCGAACTGCGGTGGCGAGCCAAGCCTTCTGCAACCCGATCTGGGGCACCGAAGGGCGTGTACGGTTAGAGACTGAGCCTGCACAAACTGTCCTAGCCGATCTGGTTGCCCGCGATGCAGGCCAACCGATCAGGCAAGCGCATATGATGGACGCACAAGGCAATTTTGCAGCACACACAGGCGACGACTGCACGGACTGGGCCGGACATTTGATCCGCACGGATCACAGCGTTGCGGGCAATATGCTCGCGGGGCGGGACGTAATCGAGGCCACATCAGATGCCTTTGCCACCTCAACCGGCCCCTTTGCACAGCGGTTGATTGCAGCGATGCAAGCGGGCGAAGCGGCGGGTGGTGACAAGCGCGGAAGACAAGCGGCAGGGCTGATAATCCATTCCGGCGAGGATCATCCATGGCTGTCGCTGCGTGCCGATGATCACGCGGATCCGTTGGCAGAATTGGACCGTCTTTGGCAAGTGGCGCAGGAACGCTATGTCCCCTTTACGCTTGGCATGGCCACCCGCGCTGAGTTTTCCGGCAGCCCCACACGGGACCATATCGACGCAGCCATTGCCGAAGCCGAGGCACTTAGGGTATCGGAGGGACGAACCAGTAAATCATTTGCCGTAGAAACATGACCCAACCCCTTAGACACTCCCTCATGGCGCTGATCTCGTCCGAGCTTCCGGCCAATGGCCGTTTGCCCACGGAACGCGATTTGGCCGACAGATTCCAGACCTCGCGCCGCTTGGTGCGTCAGGGTTTGGACCAGCTTGAAATCGAAGGGCTGGTATGGCGAAAACAAGGGTCTGGCACCTACGCTGGCCAACCCTCCGACCCGACAGGAGATTTGGCGGCACGCATAGCGGGTGAAACAGATCCCATGCAAGTCATGGAAGCCCGCCTGTGCATCGAGCCCGAACTTGCGGCCCTGTGTGCAGTCCGCATGACAACGGGTGAAGTCGCGCGATTGCGGTTGCTGGCCTCACGGCAGGTCGCCGCCGATGCACAAACGATTGAGCTTTGGGATGGTGCATTGCACCGCTTGATCGCCCAATGTGCTCGCAACAGACCCTTGCTGACCGCATTTTCCATGCTCGATAGTATTCGCTCGAACCCTGATTGGGTGGCGTTGCGCGCGCGGGTCCGCACCCGCTCCTCAGTGGTTGTCTCACAAAACGAACATGCCGTTCTGATTGATGCCATTGCAGCGCGCAATCCCGATGCGGCACGACAGGCAATGCACGATCACCTGATGTCACGCTTTGACGCTTTGCGCACCGAATTTGATCTAAACACAGAACCTCAAGTAAGCAGCCTTTAGAGCCGCATTTACCCGCTATATAGCCCTGAAGTTCGGGCGCGCAGTGGTTCTGTCGCAAAGTTTTTCGCGTTTGAGCGAGACGGCTGGATTGTGTTAGATGCGGGCCTTTGTTCTTGAAGGTGAGCCACTGACTGTGAAAATTAATTTCAAAGGGAACCATTTCCCCAAAAGCATGATCTTGTTTGCTGTGTTTTTCTATGTGCGCTACGGCGTCTCATATCGTGATCTGGAAGAAATCATGGCCGAAAGTGGCGTTGAAATTGATCATGCGACCCTGTCGACCGGCCGATGCAGCTCTCCAATCTTTTAGTAAAGACATAGTGTGAAGCATGGAGTGCCGCCAACAACGTAGGTGCTCTTATTAGTGACGAACGTGCCCATGTATCTCACAACAAATGGTTCCTATTCGAAAAGACCATTTCGACCGCCTTCGCGAAGGCCCGAGCAGCTGCGCTAATGTACTCCTGTGGTGGAAAAACCGCATAAACTCCTAGTGTTTCACGCGCGACATCCGGAAGAATTTCAACCAAGAGGCCGTCATTCAAGTCAGTTTCGATCAATAATTCAGGTAGATAGGCAATTCCCATCCCAGCTAGAGCCAAGTCGCGGATGACTTCGCCGTCGCTGATCTCCACCGGGCCCTTCACTTTCCTGCCCCGCAGAAACGGCCAGCGAGCCCCGTATTTGGGGACGGTATCGATCAAACAAGGCAAATCAGACAGTTCCATGACATCGGTGGGCTGAACGTGCCTGTCGAGAAATTCCGGCGAAGCAACCAGCACCACACGGAATTCGAAAATCTTTCGGCAAACAAGACTACTGTCTTCGAGGTGGCCAATCCGAATGGCGAGGTCCATTTTTTCAACCATCAAATCAATCGCCCGGTCTGTGGTGTCCAGTTGTACTGTCACACTCGGGTTTTCGGCAATAAATTGGGGTATCACAGCGGCCACAACGCGTCTCGCGACAATGCCCGCGACCGTGACACGCAAGTTTCCAGTTGGTTGTTCAGTATGTTTTGAAAGGTTTGACTTCAGTGCTTTGGTGCTTTCCACGATCTCAACGCATCGCGGAAGATAGCGGACTCCGAGTTCAGTGAGGGACAGGTGCCGCGTCGACCGCCGGACCAAAGGTTGACCAATCCAATTCTCGAGATCCTTCAAAAGGCGAGACGCGCTTGGCGAAGAAATACCCATACTTTTGCCAGCCGCTGCAAGGCTGCCCTCTTGGGCGACTTCAATGAAAAGCAGCATCGATCGATGTAAGTCCATATTCGTTCAGAATCCGGAATGGTGTTATTTGATTAAACCATATTCCTGTGGAACCGAATCCGCAATAAACTTACTTCAAACTAAGCCCTACAGACCTGGATGGTGATTGCTGTGCTGAATATTGAGGAGAGAAGCGGCTCTAAACCAGATACCAACCCGCAGCCGCCGCATTTGCAAATAACTCAGCAAAGCCCGCGCGAGGTCTATAACGCTTTGAACGCTTGGGTATTCAATTCCTTCGATCTCGTTCGTGAGGAGCCAACCCGAATTTCGGTCCCGACCTCACGCGCCATGTGGTTACAGGAAGATGTTCCAGCTTCAACTGATGTGTTTATGCCTCCGCTTGGTAGCCGTGAGTTTGCCCATACCCACAAGGACGGTTCGATGCATCTGATGCTGGCATCGAAGGAGGAGAAAGTTGTTCTGAAGGCTGGTTGGGGTGAACTGCATCCTTGGCACGACAAGGGGGTGCGCGAAATTCTAATCTATGCGCCGCGTGACCAAACGGAGCTCGAGACAGTCAAGGCGATTGTTCAGGCTTCTTACGACCATGTGGTCGGTTCGGGAGATCGTGGCGGCAGCCAAGCCGAAAAAATCGCATTGAGATTTGAACCTACTAACGACACCTAAAAGCGAGGACAAAATGTTTAGAAGAATTTTAAGACCAGCAGCGGCTATAGCCGTTCTGTTGTCAGCCGGACTGGCAGGGGCGCAAGAAGTCCCGCCGATGGCAATGACCACCGAGATTCCGGAGGGGGTCACAACACCGGACAACATTCAAACCCGCGTTGGCGAGTTGAATTTCTTCGATGGGGTGCCAGATGCCGAGTCTGCTCAAAAAGTTTACAACTTGCTCGACTTTACACACGCCTACCAGGCCTTCCTCGACGGTACCAAGATTGCATCCATGGATGGCATTCGCAAAGGTATTCTTGAATTCGGTCCGGCGAACACAACTGCCGTTCTTTTTGAAGGGCTGATGGACTCCAAGTCCCTGTTCCTGACCGCCAACACCACAAGCGTCTACATGTTTTCCTGGCTGGAAATGGGCGATGA
>RCNC010002315.1_pt1 | contig 12717 bp, 7 predicted proteins | sample 2041301 | NCBI WGS metagenome assembly RCNC01 (sample SAMN09708231, study PRJNA481090) | Marine sediment metagenome, whole genome shotgun sequencing project. | biome: marine sediment; feature: ocean; material: sediment; isolation source: Sewage treatment plant 13A marine sediment (STP13A) ... | reverse complement strand
GAGTGGTCATGACATAGGGCCGGCTGTCGAATCCATCAATCAGAATACCGATCTCCTGGTTGATGCCCAGGTTATAGGGACCTACAGCCTGTTGCATGCCATTGACGCGCAACCAGTTCTCGGCAGTTTCAAACAATGCCGAAAACACTTCAGCATCGTCCGGTGCTTCGATTAAGCCAAAAAAGCCGGTTTTGTTGTTATAACGCTGCTGGTGTAACTCATCAATTTGTGCTGAGATGCGTCCCACCGGTTTGTCACCCCGATAGGCAACCCAGGCGCGCCAATCGGCATGTTTAAAATAAGGGTGTTTGCTTGATAATGCCCCTTTCCGCTCAACCAGCAAAGGCGGTATCCAGTAGGGATCGTCTTTGTAAATGCTCCAGGGTATCTTTATAAACGTATTGAGTGACTGTTTCCCGGTGACTTCCCTGACTTCGATGTTTTCCCTGTGAAAGCCGTCCATAAAACCAACCTGGAATATTGTTTTGTTCTTATTGCCCCCGGATGAAGCATGACACGAATTCGGCACATATTCACTTCGTATAGATTTAACTGCGTTCTTGCTACTCGGCCACGTTGATGTCTTTTCTATAGTTGTCGTCGTTGGCTGCTTTTAGCGCCTTGCGCCGGCTTTCGGCGGCAACGGTGCATTTGAAAGAAAACTTCTCCTCCTCCAAAACGCGCGCGTGCCAGCGGTAACCGTTGAAGCCGGGTTTGAGACCGAATGCGATGACCAGCACGATCAGTAATAGTAACTGGGCAACCGGACCGGATAACCAGGAGCCTGCCAGTTGGGCAATATCAAACATCAGGGTGGTTGTGACTACGAGCATGACCGTTACCAGGCCGAGTCCGCGGCGAACTGCCCATACAGAGGGGGCCAGGAAGGCCAGCCAGGAAAAACCACGCCGTACGGCTTGTTTACCGTATTTTGGATGTTGGTAAATATCAAAAACGCGCATGTGCTTTTTAATCAACCTCCAATATAAAAAGTTAACTGTCTTATTATCGGGCCCGGCAGTTTTTGCTTAAAGTGTCTTTAGTCATAGCGTTGAATCAAATATTATCCAGCCGATCAAAACCACCCTACATGTCCCATAAAAATATTCATTTTTGCCACCAACGCCTGAAAACGGGGGTTGTCACGTATCGGGTCGTACACATCCATTCTGTTCATATGAACAGAATAGGGTGCACCTTCGGCAAATACTTGTTCGAGATGGTCCAGGGCCATGTCATATTCGTTTAAAAGCATCAGGTTGAGTGCTTTGCCCATCACTCCGTTAGGATAGTCTGTGTCCTGTAATAATTGTGTCACCGCAGCTTCCCTTAATTCCGGATTCTCAAGCGCGGCGATGACCGCCAAATCTGTAGAACAGTCGTATTTGCGCAGGTCTGCAAACTCCAGACAGCGTTCACGCGCCTGGTCAAAGCGACCGGTCACTATATTGAGCCTCATCAGGTTCCCAATTGTCGTGATGAAGTATGGATCAATATCCAGGGCTTCCTGGTAATACTGATATGCTTCTTCTTTTCTGCCCGTGTGCATCAGAGACCATGCCATGACGTGAGGGATAACCGGGGATAATGGATCCAACTGTCTGGCGATCCTGAATTCATCCAGCGCCGCATCCAGATTTCCCTCAACGGCCAATAATTCGCCGTACCATTGGTGTGCTGTCGCATAATCCGGTTCAAGTGCAATCGCTTTTGCAAAATCTTCATGTGCTCCTTCAAGGTCATAGTCATACATGAACTTGATATAAGCGGAAGTGGTTAACGCATGGGCGGATTCCCGATTGATGACCAGGGCCTTCTCAATGGCATCGTGAGCCAATGGAATGTACTCATTGATTGATCCCAACCCGTATTCAGGTAGCAAGACATAGGTGTCTGCCAGCGCCGCCCATGCCTGGCCGAAATCCGGATCCATGGCGACAGCTTCGCTGAGTGGCTTAATCGCGGCAGGCATAGACTCTGGTGAACGTTGGTTCCACAGATGTCGGCCCAAAAGGTACTTGTTGTAGGCCTCCACGTTCGAGGTTGAACGGCTTTGGATTGGTGTTTGCTCTTCTCCGGCCAAGGTGACTTTTAATGCACTGACAATCGCCTGGGCGATCTCATCCTGTACGGCAAAAATATCATCCAGTTCACGTGTATAGGTCTCTGACCAAAGATGGGTATCGGTATTCACTTCAATCAACTGCGCGGTGACCCGGATGCGATCACCGGATTTGCGTACGGAGCCTTCCAGAATGTGATCAACCTTGAGCTCCCTGCCGATTTCAGCGAGCTTCATGGTGCTGCCCTTGAATGTGAATGACGAGGTGCGTGAGGGCACACGCAAGCCTTTCACACGCACCAGCACATTGAGCAATTCTTCGGAAATGCCGTCAGAAAAATACTCGTTGTCCTTGTCATCGCTCATATTGATAAACGGCAATACGGCCACGGATTTTTCATTCTGTTGCGGTGTTGGCTCGCTAGCCGTTTCCGGGGTTGCTGGCACCACGGTGGTCGTGGTTGTAACGGGTTGTTGCGGGCTGACTGACTCCGGTACCAAAAACTTGTCATAGGCAAAATAAGCCAGTGCCAGTCCCATGGCGATGATGATATTACGGTCCATTTTGCGGCCAGTTTGCGGAGCGATGGACTTTGAACGATCAACATCGGCTTCGCGTTTGACACCCTCCGGTGTCATCTCAAATGCCCAGGCAAAAAAGACCGCCAGTGGAAAGCCAATGGCAAGTGCCAGCATGAAAACCTGCATCACCCAGTCCGGTGCGTTGACGTTTTCAAGTACCAGATCAATGAACTGCAGTAATAGCCATGCCGTGATGACGTAACCGAAGGCTACCCGGAATACGTTTCTTCTTTTTAGTTCCTCAAAGAAACTCATAAAAACCACCGTAGGGTGGGTAACTTGTTACCCACCAATGATTGGTAACATGACACGGTGGGTAACAAGTTACCCACCCTACGGACCCGTCTAGTTACACGCAAAATCATCCTCTCCTAATGGTCTGCAATTGATGGGGAAACCGTTTTCGCGCCAGAAATCATCCAGGTTTATTCTTCGCACCAGGTCTTTGTAAGGTTTGGAATTGTGTAACGGACTAATGATCGGGTAGTTGAACCAGGTTGTGTCGATAATACCCAGTTGCTCTTCAAGCAGGGTACCTTGTTCCATCATCTGCCCGGCCAGTTCGTAGTCACCATAATATGCGGCCCAAAATAAGTCGGTCGTCCAGGTGCTGGCGCGCCCGGTTAATATGGGATCTTCCAGGTTGGCTGTGAGAAATGCCAGGGTGTCTTCCCTTGAGTTTAAGTTCGGAATCAATAGATCAAGATATGCCTTTCCTTTGGCGCCGTTCTCTTGTGACCAGTCGGTAGTGGAAAGTGACTTCGTCAGTTCGATCGCACGCTCAATTTCACCCTTACTTATAGCCATATGAATAGCATGGCGTAACGTGAAATCTTTAGGAGCTCCACCTTTGTCCATTTTCAATGCCCGTTGAATATCGCTCCAGCCACCGGCGCGGTCACCTGATGCATAACGCAGACTGGCGTGCACGGTCAGGTTAATCCAGGAAAGCGGATCAAGATCGATGGCCCTTGCGCTGTATTTGAGTGCTTCATCAATGTAGCTGACCCGCCAAAGCATTTGCGCATATTGTTCGTTAGCCTCTATTTCATCCGGGTTCAGAGACAGGGCTCGCAAGTAACTCTCTTGTGACGCTTCCCACTGGTAGTTGTCGCGGTAAATGTCACCCAGCACTGAGTGTGTCATCGATAGATTAGGATCAAGCTCCAGCGCTTTAAGCGCCATTGCTTCGGCCTTGATCTTGGTTTCGTCGCGATCTACAAGCAGGTAATAGATCGCCAGGGAATGGGCCTGAGCATTGGCAGCCCAGCCAGCTGCGAAATCAGGATCGAGTTGTACAGCTTCGTCCAGCAATTCAATTGCACGTGGGAAATCGAGACGTTGGGTAATCAAACCTCTTGCTTCCAGATACCGGTCATAAGATTCCATGTTCTTGGTGCTGACCGTTGCGAGGCTTTGACTGGTATCAGCCAGGTTCAGTTCGATCGCCAGCGCGTCGGTAATGGAGCGTGCGATCTCGTCCTGGATGGCGAAGATATCAGTTAGCTCGCGGTCATAGGTCTCAGACCAGAGGTGAAAACCGTCATTGGCCGTTACCAACTGGGCTGTGATTCTTATGCGGTTGTTGGCTTTTCGTATTGAGCCTTCCAATATATGTTCGACACCGAGTTTTTCGCCGATGGTCCGCAAGTCCTCACGACGTCCACGAAACTGGAACGAAGAGGTTCTGCCGGCCACCTTGAGGGTGTGGGTTTTGACCAGGACATTGAGGATTTCCTCGGATATTCCATCGGCGAAATAAGCCTGGTCTCCATCAGGGCTCATGTCAACGAAAGGTAATACCGCGATTGATTTTTCATTGTCTTCGGCCTGTGCCGTCGGGCCCTCGACACTTTCCACCTGGGCTGCTGCGGGTTCAACGTCGGTGCTTGTTTCCGGGGTAAACTTGTCAACCAGTAACAGCACGACCGCGATCACTAGCGCAATAATGATATTGCGATTCATCTTGTGCGCGGTCACCTGCGTGATGGACTGACTGCGATCCACATCTCTTTCAAGCTTGACTCCATCGGGAGTCATCTCAAACGCCCAGGCAAAAATCAGTGCGATCGGAAAGCCAATGGCCATCGCCAGCATGAAGACCTGCATCACCAGGGGAGGCGCATCGATGTTTTCCAGCACCAGGTCAACCACCTGTAGCAGAATCCAGGCAGAGACCGCATAGGCGATACCCACGCGGAAGACATTTCTTCTTTTGAGTTCTTCAAATAAACTCATTCAGAGTCTCCGTGGCGCCGACATTTTATCCACGCCACTTTAGTTTGCTGCTGCTTGATCGATTTTCATTTTTTCCAGTTCTTCTTCAAGACGCGCGTTCATGGTTGCCTTGGCTGCCTCGTAACGAGGGTCGCCGTTGAGGGGTTTGAATATGGGAGATGCGATTTCGTTCTCAGTGTCCAGGTAGCCCCCCTGCTGGAAGCCCTTTTCTAGAAAATCGATTGCAGCTTCGTGATCGTCAACGAGCATGGCATATTTTGCCTGTGAAAAATTCAGCACCCAATTGTCTGCGCCTTCAGTTTGTTGGGAGTCCAGTGAGTCTCTAAAAATTGCCATGGCATCATTGAATTTTGCGTGATTGCCCACCTCGTGGTAAGCCTGTGCAATAGAAGCCAATTTGCCATTGCCATAACCCGCTCTTCCGGGCCAGACCTTTGAGAATTCATCCAGGCTTGGCCACCGTGATTCCAATACCTGAATGAGTTCTTCAAAACGACCGTTTTCTAACAGAACCTGAAAATAATAATTTGGATTTATTCCTGAATTGGTCACCTGTTTACCCATGATCATGGCCTCTTCCGATCGGCCCAGCCTGCTCAAAGCCATTGTTGCATTGAAATCAGGCGCGATTTCTGCCATCAACTCGTATTGCCGGGACCTCAGCAATGTAAAACCATACCAAGTACGCGTATGGACACTCAGCGGGTCGATCTCGTAACTTTGTCGAAATAGCAACTGTGCTTCTGCCAAATGGCCGGTCATAAATTTTACCTGTCCGTAATCACTTAACAGGCCTGCATCGTTGGGCATGTAATCCAGCAGACTGTCAAGCATCTCCAGGGCCTTTTTACTTTGCCCCATAGCTACGTATTGTTGTATCAAGTTACTGGAATTGGCTGAATGCAGTGGATCACGTTTGAAGGTTTGCTCATGTAGCTGCAAAGCTGCCCGGAGCTCTCCTGCGTAACCAAGCTCCTGTGACAACCAGGTATTTGCGTTCGCCAGGTTGGGGTTGATGGTTAATGCCTTTTGCAGCATATCCACTGACTTTTGATGATCCAACTCAATACTTTTGTAATATAAACCCATACCGGAGAAGGCCTCGGCATTTTGTGGGTCCAGTTGCAGTGCCGTGTCCAGTGCATGTTTTGCCCGCTCACCTGCCTGTGCATGCGGCAAGGTGCCGTAATTCCTGTCAGACACAAGAATATTTGCAATACCCAATTGAGCGTACGCAGGCGCGTAGGCCGCATCGATGTCAATGGCTTCGGTTACCTGCGCGATTGCCAATTCGAGGCTGGCCCGGTTACGCTCATAAATCCGTTGTTTGGCCAGCAGGTAAAGTTCATAGGCACGGGTATCCGTTTGGGTGGTCGCAATTTGTTGTTCGCCGAGTAGTTGGGTTTTTAGTTGAGACAATATGGCAGCGGCGATTTCGTCCTGGATGACGAAAATATCGTTCAGTTCACGGTCATAGGTTTCAGACCACATATGGAAGCCGTCTTCGACCTTGATCAACTGGGCTGTAATACGTATACGTGTTCCGGATTTGCGCACCGAGCCTTCAAGGATGTGATTAACCCGTAATACTTTTCCAATCTCGAGCAGGTCTTCATTCCTGCCTTTGAAAGCAAATGAAGAGGTGCGCCCGGCAACTTTTAATTCGCTGACCTTGGCGAGGGAATTGAGGATTTCCTCCGATATGCCATCGGCGAAATATTCCTGCTCCGGATCTGAACTCATATTGACAAAAGGCAGGACAGCAATGGATTTTTCCAGCTCAACAGTAACCGGGTCATCAAGCGTGATGTCCGTGGATTCCGTTTTAACATCACCCGGCTCCGGTTCGCCGAAAATTTCGTCCCGGAACCGGTCAGTGAGCAGTAACACGATTGCCATGGAGAGAATCATGATGATGCCGCGGTTAAGTTGACGTCCGGTACTTTCGTTGATGGATTGGCTCCGGTCGACATTCTTTTCCAGCTTGACGCCATCAGGTGTCACTTCAAATGCCCAGGCGATAATGATGGCAATCGGAAAACCGACCACAAGACCCAGCATAAATACCTGCATGACCCAATCGGGCGCATTGATGTTCTCCAACACCAGGTCAATCACCTGTAATGACAACCAGGCGGCCACGGTGTAGGCGGTACCAACCTTGAAGACGTTGCGGCGTTTTAGTTCTTTGAAAAAGCTCATTGCATTCTCGAAGGGTGGACATTTATGTCCACTCTCGCGCATCCCTGCGCCCGCGACATACCGTACTTCCTGAACATAAATGTCCACCCTACGTCACTAGTCGTTAATGTGGTTTGGTGTTGGTGTTTCTTCATTGTGCCGGGGGCTCCCGCCAGTAGCCGATATTTTCATACGGGCCATTTTCGCGTCGCGTTTTAACGAGTTCTGCAAGCCCCGGCTGCTGCCAAAATTCGATCCAGGCCGGGTCATTACTCACATGTTCGGGCAGATAAAAATATTCCGGCCAGCTCAGGGTGAAGTCTCTTTGTTCATAAGACTTTTGGAACTGGGGCATCGCTTTAGCAACGCCATCGAGCCACATGGTAAAGAAACCCGTGATCATGTGAGTGTAATAATTGTTATTGATTTCGGTATCTTTGAGCCGCTCCTCAAGTTTAATTCGGAGGTTTTCACGGTCGCCCTGTTGATAGTAAAGCATACTCCACCACGTACTGACGTAACCGGGGTCTGCATCCGGTTTACCCTCGGCTATATGAATATTATCTATCGCTTCTTCATATCTGCCGAGCCTGATGAGTGTCATAATTAGTGGGTCATGTCGAACAGCGGAATCAGGGGCCAGTCTGCTGGAAGTCAATGCGGATTCGAGTGCTGCATCATTACGATTGAGAATGAGCAATAAAAAGGCAAGGTCTGAGTGGTGCACGGCAGCGAGTGGGTCCAATGCTATGGCCTGGTTTTCTATCTTCAAAGCTTTCTCAAAATCTCCACTCAAGCTAAGAAAATCACCATACAAGTTGACCACATCCGCATTATTGGGTGCCAATCGATAGGCCTTTTCCAGGCTTTTCCGGGCAGTTGATATGTTCAAATCCATACTGCCCTGAAATCCGCCCATAGCCATGTAAGCTTCGGCATTGTCCGGGTTAATGCGGATGGCATTCTCAGCTGCTTCCATACCCTTTTCCCTGGCCTGGGCAGAGGAGACCTTCATGGTATAGCCGGGAATCAGGGAATAGGCGAATGCCAGTCCGGACCAGGCCTCGGAAAAATTTTCATCCAGGGCAATGGTCTGTTTGAAAAGGTTAACGGCTTCAAGAATATTGTCCCCGCCGCGTTTCGCAAGCCTAAATCTTGCCTGCAAATATAGTTGGTAAGCTTCAAGGTTCTCAGTGGCTTTCTTATTGCTTCTTTGCGCCACCGCACCCAATTCAGCTTCCAGTGCCCGTGTTATGGCGAGCGAGATATCATCCTGAATGGCAAAAACGTCATCCATTTCACGTTCGTAGGTTTCCGACCAGAGGTGATAGCCGTTGTCCACCTGGATTAACTGTGCGGTGATACGCAGACGGTTGCCCGCTTTACGCACACTACCTTCGAGTATGTTATCCACCTTCAACTGCCGGCCAATTTCACCGATATCCAGATTTTTTCCCTTGAACTGGAAGGATGATGTACGGGCGGCCACGTGTAAGCGGTCATTCTGGGCCAGGCGGTTGAGTAACTCTTCGGATAGCCCGTCAGAAAAATATTCCTGTTCCGGGTCTGACGACATATTAACGAATGGCAAAACGGCCACCGTGCGTATGCTGTTGACGGCTACCGGGGTCGTGTCTTTAACTTCAATCTGGGCCGTAGTCGCTTCGGCTACAGGAGAGGTAGCCGGAACGTCTTCCTGCGTTATAAACCTTTCTGCGAGTAACAACAATACGGCAACCCCCAGGAAGATAATTATCGTGCGATCCAGCTTACGACCGGTATGAAGGGTTTCGGACTCATCAGGTGCTATTTTAGACTCGAGCTTGATGCCCTCCGGTGTCATCTCAAACACCCATGAAAAAATCAACACAATGGGCAGGCCCACAACCGCGGCCAGGAGAAACACCTGCAGCACCCAGTTGGGTGCCGAGATGATATCGAGGGCGAAATCAATTGCCTGCAGCAGCACCCACGCAACAACAACATAGGCGATACCCATGCGGAAGACGTTGCGACGCTTGAGTTCAGTAAAAAGGTTCATTATTGTTCTTCTTTTGGGCCATATTGCTTCAGGAGTTCAACATGGGCGATACCCACCCTGAACACGTTATGGCGCTTGAGTTCGTCGAAAAAACTCATTGTTTTGTTCCGCTGCCGAGTGTTGGCGCATGGGGCTTCAGTCCGTTGCTACGACGGAGCTTAGCCAATTCTGGCAAACCCGGTTGAGACCAGAATTCCTGCCAGGGTTCACTGTCGGGCGCTTGCTCCGGCAGGCGAATAAACAACGGGGATATCCATCTGCCGTCCTTTTCCCGGTAGGCTTGCAGCAATAATTCTCCGGCGATATCAAACTTACCCATATCAATAGCGTTAATGGCCACATAGAAGGCCGGCATTTTGCCGGTTTTTGCCAATTGGACATTCTGCTTGAGGATATTTTCTGCCTGTTCCAGGTTTCCTTGTGCCAAAAGCAGGCTAATTCGTAAGCTTTCCACACGGCCTTTCGGGTTATCAGGTAATGCGCTGTAAATCTGGAAAATGCGGTCCAGTTGCTCGGCGTCACCCAGGAAATAGAACACAAATCCCTGGTATTGAAGTGCATGCGGGTAACTGGAATCCAATGCAAGCGCACGGTTGGTGAAACTCATCACTTTGTCATACTCGCCCGTCAGCAAGTAAATAGCTGCAAGATCACTCAAATGAACGGGCGCCAGGGGATCCAGTTCAGCGGCGCGTGATTCATAAATCAATGCCTGTTCCAGATCTCCGCTACGTAAGTACAAATCACCCAGGAAATTATTGGCAACAATGCTTCCGGGGTTCAACTGTATCGCCCGTTGAAGTAATTCAATGGCACCGGTCGGATTGATATCCAGTTCGTCATAAACAATCGCAAGTGCCGATAACGCGACAACATTTTGCGGGTCAATTTCGAGTGACTTTTGGGCAAGGTTTTTGGCCAGTTCACGTGCTTGCCTGACCGGTAACTCATTGGAGAAAAATGGCAGTACAACGTAGGCTTGCGCCAGTGTGGCCAGGGCAGGTGCATACTCGGGCTCGATTGTCAGGGCCTGTTTGAGGATAGTGATTCCCTGCAGAATATTGCCAGGTTGACGTTTGGCTACCAGTCCACGGCCTTTGAGGTAAAGCTCATAGGCCTGCATATCAATGGGCTTACTGCTCGTATCAACCTCGCTGGAGAGTATTGTGCGCAACTCCACAGCTATGGCCGCAGCGATCTCATCCTGGATGGCAAAAACATCCTCCGGATTGCGATCATAGGTTTCGGACCACAGATGAAAACCGGTTTCCGTTTCGATCAACTGGGCGGTGATTCGCAGGGTATTACCAGATTTGCGTACGCTGCCTTCCAAAAGGTGATTAACCTGCAGTTGCTTGCCAATATCGGCGATATCAAGATTTTTACCCTTGAATTGGAATGATGATGTGCGTGCGGCAACTTTTAAGTTGGGGATTCGTGTGAGCACATTAAGAATTTCCTCGGAAATACCATCGGAGAAGTATTCCTGCTCAGGGTCGGAGCTCATATTGACAAAGGGCAGAACGGCCACAGACTGAATGCGGGTGCTGCCTTGTTCACCGTTTTCAACTGCTGAGGTTTCTGCTGGTACAGCGGCCCCGGGAGTTGCTGTAACGGAGGGCTGGGAGCTGAACTTGTCGAAAATGAAGTATGCCAGGGCTACCACCAATATGCCGATAATGGCCCGGTCCAGCTTTCTGCCCGTTACAGAAGCGATAGATTGAGTGCGATCAACTTCCGCCTCTTTTTTAATGCCGTCTGGAGTCAATTCAAATGCCCAGGCGAGGATCAAGGCCGGAATAAGCCCGATAGCGAGTAAAGCGATGACCAGCATGACTGCTGAATCAGGTAAACCGATGCGGGGGAAAACTATATCAGTAACCTGTATCAGCAGCCATGAGGCCACCGTGTAAGCAATGCCGACGCGGAATACGTTGCGGCGTTTTAATTCATTAAAGAGGCTCATGTGATTACCGGTTCCACTCAGGTTCCTGCATCATTTCAGAGACCTGTTCGCGAAGCTGGGCAAACTCCTGATCCAGTTGAGACAATCGGGCCGCCACAATGGGGTCTTCGTACAGGGCGGCGTAGAAGGTTTTATCCCAGCGCTTGTGTCGTTGCAGGTTGCTTGCCATTGGCAGGTTCAGACGGAACAGGAAGTTCTCAACTGCGGCAGGGATATCACCGGTGATGATGTAGTGATCCATCACTCTGGGGGTCTTGGGGTCCCGCCACGGGAAACCTATGGCCTCCCAATGGGAGACGATCTGCAGCCATGCCTGTTCACGTACTTCAGGGCTCTCGAAACCGGTCAAAAGCCTGACGCTGGCAATTTGCATGAACACACCTTCAAGACCAACTGGAAGCGTACTGTAATCAGCAATTTCCGGACGCACCGAGACCAGGAAGTCATAGGCTTGTTTGGCCTTGCCGTTATCCAGCATTAAACTGGCATAGGTAAACAGGGGGTTCGCAAAAGAACCACGCCGTTCCGGAACCTGTGCGCTGATCACTTTTTCCGCTAGTGCGATTGCCTGATCAAACTCTTTTCTTGCCACCGCCCGTTCGATTTCAAGATTGTGCTGAGCAGGTGAATCGGGAACAAGAGCCTTAACACGGGCAAACCAGCGATCACCTTCTTCGGGCAACTCCAGCGCATAAAAAGTTACAGCAATTGCGTTGGCCAGTTCATGGTCCTGGGGATCCACTTCTGTTGCTTTTCGATGCCAGTTTAGTGCTGCCAGCAGGTTATTGCTTTCTTCTTCCAGATATGCGAGGTCGGAATAAAAATTTGGATTCTCAGGCGCAAGTTGCTGTGCGCGTTGCAATGTTTCACGCGCCTGATCAAGCTGCTCCTGGTCACGGTAAATATTGCCAAGCATGCTATACAGATCTGCTGCCAGGGGGTCGACCAGCAGTCCAGCCTGGATGACCTCGATGGCTTGTTGAGGTTGCTTGAAGAAAAAATTCAGTCTGCTTGCAACCACTTCCCGTGTGTAGGTTTCTCCCGGAATCAACGGCAGCAAATTGCGTAACTCGGTAAGCTCCTGCTCCGCTTCATCTTTACTTTTACCTGAATCGAACGATCGTAGCGAGATTACCAGTTCAAATGCACGTGCCAGGTGATTGTCGGGTTGTTGTTCGCGTACCTGGTTGATCAACGGGTTCGCCAATTCGGCCAATTCCTCATCATTGAGCAGACCAGTACCGTGTTTCATCATGTAGTTACGTATCAGTGCCAGGCGGGCATCAGTAAAGGCCGGGTCGTGTGCGAGTGCCTGTTTAAAGTGATTCTCTGCAACTTCGAGACTGCTATAGGAAAAAATAGCCTGTTGCTCCAAACCTCTCAGGTAGCTTTCATATGCGGTGAGGTTCGAAGTATTCACACTGATCGTGGGCTGACTGCTTCCGCCCAGTAAAGAGATATCCAATGCGCCTGCCACGTCCTTCGCAATCTCATCCTGTATCGCAAAAATATCATCCAGGTCACGGTCGTAGCTCTGCGACCAGATGTGAAAGCCATCTTCTGCGCGAATTAACTGCGCGGTGATTCGTACTCGGTTTCCGGCTTTTTGCACACTGCCTTCAAGTACGTGCGCAACCCCAAGAATGT
>RCNC010002314.1_pt1 | contig 12719 bp, 6 predicted proteins | sample 2041301 | NCBI WGS metagenome assembly RCNC01 (sample SAMN09708231, study PRJNA481090) | Marine sediment metagenome, whole genome shotgun sequencing project. | biome: marine sediment; feature: ocean; material: sediment; isolation source: Sewage treatment plant 13A marine sediment (STP13A) ... | reverse complement strand
CGCAAAGGCAGCGGTGTTGGCGCCGGCCTCCTTGTACACCCGTATCCTGCCACCGGGCAGCGGCTTGCCGAGCCCGTTCTCCTTGGTGTTCGTGAGCACGAGGTTCACCCGTACCTTCTCCTGGTCCTGAGAGCCGTCGTAGGTGAACTCCTTGTCTGCCTTGACCGAGGTGGGCGGAAACAGGGTGAGTTGCTTCGACTGCCTGTCCGTGAGCGTGGCGGGACGGTCGAGCGTGTAGAGGTGGTACTCGAATTGCGGCGTCTCCTGGAAGCTGGGCGCCGAGGAGGCTGCCTCCATCATGGCCGCTTGCCCTCGCATGCGGTCTGTGGCTCGATAGGCTTGCGGAGAGACCCGGTGCACGTCGCCGGCCACGAGCCGGACCTGGGCGTCCTTGAAGGTGTGGCCCGAACGGTTTTCGATGGAAGCCCACCCGCCAAGCTCGATGAGGCCCTCCTCTTCCCGCTCTTCCCGGATGCTTGCGATGTACTCGGCCTGCCACTGGATGCCCTTCGTGAGGTAGCTGAGCTGCACATTGTGCTTCATCGATTTCGTGGATTCGAGGAGCCAGACCAGGGTGGGCTTCGTAATCAGCCCCTCGGGCAGGGCGGGAAACTGGAGGGTCGTGATCGTTTGGCTCTTGATCACCTGGACCGAGCCGTCCTCGAGTTGGAGGATCGCGTCCCCGGCGTGTGCGTTGAGCAGGGTTCCGCTGAAGGTGCCGCCCTCCTCGATGGTGACGATTACGGGCTGGCCGAGGTATCGCTCGAGGAGGCGGTCGGTGCCCGCGAGATCGAACTCGAAGCGTTGCTCGTGAAGGGTGACCGTATCCGGATCGGTCAGGGACAGGAAGCGCACCGAGGTCGGTTCTATCTGGTCGGTCACGTCGGAGACCCTGTACTCCTGCGTGCCCCTGGCGAGCCGCAGGCCTCGCACCTCCTGGACCATCGCAAAGTTATCGTTGTAGATCGTCAGCGTCACCGGGGGCTCGTCGGCCGCAAACGAGGCGATTGCCAGAGCAAGCGAGGCAAGAACGGTCAAACAGGACACAGCGATCTTCATGGCATTTCTCCTTCCAGGTTGTCATTCCCGCGAAGGCAGGAATCCCTTGGCACAGTGAGCCGGGAGATTGCCACGCCTTCGGCTCGCAATATCCACGACTATGCAACGCGCTTTCACTCGCCGTCATTCCCGCGAAGGCGGGAATCCATTGGCCGCAGATATCTGCAACGCGCTCCCACTCGTCGTCATTCCCGCGAAGGCGGGAATCCATTGGCACATTGAATTCCTTCTCCCCCCTGGGGAGAAGGTCAGGATGAGGGGGGCTTCCTCATCCTAAAGAAGATGACCTGTGTGAATCAATGGGTTCGCTTTGGGTCTATCGAGAATAACGAAGAGCCGGGGTGTTTGGTTTTAAGTGTGGACAATACGCCGTCCTTCCTGCGAAGGCAGGAATCCCTAAGCACCTTGTGCCCCTGGATCCCCGCCTTCGCGGGGATGACGGCCTGTTGTTGCCAACGGCCCGTGCAGCCACTGGATCCCCGCTTTCGCGGGGATGACGGCTTCTTCGGGGATGGACGGCCTGTTGTTGGCAACGGCCCCTGCAGCCACTGGATTCCTGCCCCCCGCTTGAAAATTGCGGGGGCAGGCTCCGCAGGAATGACAGATGTTGTGCCAAGCAATCCCCAAGCTCGACTAGAACGTGAGGACGATCTTGCCGGTGTTTTCGTTTCGCTCCATTCGTTGGGTCGCCTTGTGGAGCTTGTCGAAGTCAACCACAGAGTCGATGACCGGCTGGAGTCTGCCTTGTGCGATCAGTGGGATCACCTGGTGGGCAAAGGCCTGGGTGGCCAGGATCTTTTCCTCCAGGGGACGGGAGCGCAGGGTCGTTCCGATGATGTGTAGTCGTTTGGTCAGCACGGTTGCGAGGGATGTCTCCGCGTTGAAGCCGCTCATGATGCCGAACAGGATCAACCTGCCGCAGGTCTTGAGCACCGCAAGGTTCTTCTGCCAGTAATCCGCCCCGACAGTGTCCAGGATCAGGTCCACGGCGTTCGGGCCGAACAATTCCTGGATGCGTTCCCGGAAATCTTCGTCCTTGTAGTTGATCGCGGCCAGGGGCGCCAGTTCGGCCACCCTTTCGAGCTTCTCCTTGCTGCCGGCCGTGCCGATCGCCCTGGCTCCCCATTGGTGCACGAGCTGTAGGGCAGCGCTCCCGACGCCTCCGGCCACGGCGTGGATGAGTACGACGTCGCCCGCCTTCATCCCGCCCTGGGAGACCAGGGCGTCGTGGGCGGAGATGAACGCCTCCGGGATGGCGGCGGCATCGGTATCGTTCATGCCTTCGGGTACCGGGACGGCGAGCCGCTGGTGGGTCACGATCTGTTCCGCGTACGAGCCGCCGGCCACGATCCCGAAGACCGGTTCGGCGCCCTTCCACTCGGTTACCTCCTCGCCTATCTGGTCCACGTAGCCGACGAACTCCAGTCCGGGCACGTCCTGCGGGGCGCCGGGAGGGGCCGGGTAGAGCCCGCGGCGCTGGAGGAGGTCGGCGCGGTTGATCGCCGTGGCGGTCACCCGGACGCGGATGTTCTCGCCCCGGGCCACGAGGTCTTCCCGCTCCTGGATCACCAGGTTCTCGATTTCCTTGCCGTGCTTTTCGATGACTGCACATTTCATGGCTTGGCCTCGCGATTTCAGAATGACAATCAAAAAAACTGTGTGATAGTATACCGATTCTTATGCGGCGAAGCGAAGCAAGGGCTCGCCGGCCCGCACATTGGAGAAAGCCATGTGGCTGTACCTTGTTCGACATGGAGAGGCCCTGCCCAAACAGGTGGATCCGGAGCGGGGGCTGAGCAAAAAGGGAAGACAGGATGCCGAAAAGGTGGCGGCCCTTCTGAAGGGGCAGGCCATCAAGGTGGAGGCGGTCTGGGAGAGTGGCAAGAAGAGGGCCACCCAGACGGCTGAAATCATGGCGGGTGCGTTGACCTCGAAGGCCGGAGTCGTCCGGCAGGCCGGGATGGCCCCCATGGACCCGGTGACCCCGATCATGGAGAAGCTCTCATCCCTGGAAGGGGATTACATGCTCGTGGGCCACATGCCCTTCCTGTCGATCCTCGCCTCTCGTCTGGTCCTGGGTGTGGAGGACCCGGATGTGGTCCTTTTCCGGGAGGCGACCGTGGTGTGCCTCGAGAACGGCCCGAACGGCCAGTGGGCCGTGGGTTGGATGGTTACACCCGGGCTGCTCTGAGCGAGCATCTCGGTCACCCTCTCCGCCGTCATCCCCGCGAAGGCCGTCATGCCCACAGAGGCTGTCATCCCCGCGAAGGCGGGGATCCCCAAGCACCTGAAGCCCGTGGATTCCTGCCTTCGCAGGAATGACAGATGAATTGCCGTCATCCCGCGAAGGCTGTCATCCCCGTGAAGGCGGGGATCCCCAAGCACCTGAAGCCCGTGGATTCCTGCCTTCGCAGGAATGACGGATAGTGAGAGGCATTCCGTTTGTCGAGACCCTCCAGTGGGGAGAAGGAAGCCACTGGATTCCCGCCTTCGCGGGAATGACAGATTTAGCGTTTGCTCCAGTTTCCTGCTGCGTCCTGGACCCACCAGCCCGCCCCGGCGAATGCCTGCCACTTTCTTGCGAAAGACTGCCGGACCTTGGGCAGGTCCTTGGTCTCGACACCGAGTTCTTTGGCCACTTCCTGATACAGGGCCTTGCGGTCCGCGTTCTCTTCGTTCACGATCCGGTTGAGCGTTGCCCGGTCCTTCATCGGAAGAACCGAGGCGTCCCGGATGGACACCAGCCCGTCGTTCGCCTCGCCGATAGCGCCGGCCTTGAAGTAGGGTTTCAGCTTGTCGAATCGCTGGCTGATCCTCTTTTTGATGGCGTCGATGGCGGGGCTCGAAACCGTGGTTTCCTTGCCGGCGGCGTGCGCGACCCCTGTCAGGCGCCACCCCTGCGACCCTGCTCCCTCCCCTTTTGGGGTCTCCTCCAGATCGTTCTCCGGCATGATGGTGCCGCGGATGTCCTCGATGATCTGTTGCGCGGTTTGATCGACCTCCTCGGAGGGATAAAAGTAGACATTGACCGTCAAACAGGCCGCGAGCACGACCGTCACGACCGCAGCAAACAAATAAGGGTTCCTTGGTGACATGAGGTTTCTCCTACCGGAAGAGTAATGGATATTGGGCCGTCATATGTTTTGATGCACCAGGCTGCAAGTAGAATCGTTATTGTACATTATAGACGAAAAAAAGGTGTCGGAAAGCTTGTTCTCACCTCCTTTCCCCCAGGCGGATGACGTCTGCCAGCCACCGGTTGAACCGGATCTTCTGGTTCAGGGTCATCACCGCAATTGGCATGGACAGGGTGGGTACGCGAAAGGCACGGATGATGAGGTACTCTTCCTTGCCCTTCGGGATCCCGTGAAGTTCGAGCCACCCGTCTTTGAGAACGGCCCGGATGCCCATCTTTCGGTAGTAATACTCGTCGAAGAATCGGTACAGGCCGACGGAGAGCACGGCCGCGAGCTGGTTGGACCCGCCGATCCTGGACAGGGTCGTTACGGCAGCCGCATCGATCTTCCGGGGCACGCCTCGCCTCTTGACCGTCTCGAGATCGGCGTCAAAGGCCGTGGCGTACGGGAAGCCCGGGCCGACCCTCAGGCCGTGGATCCGGCCCCGGAGGACCCCGGAGACCCGGCCGAACCGGAGGGGGGCAGTGAGCGCCATAAGATCGATCTCCTCGAGGTCCACGTCGAGCTGCGCGACAGGGGCGGGCCCGGGAAGGCCGGCTGCTCGTATCTTCGAGACCGTAATGGTCCCGCCAAAGGTGGAGAGGGTGAGCGAGCCTTTGGTCTGGAGTTTCCCCTGGGACAAAGCTACCGTTGGAAGGTCGGCATCGAGGGTCCCCTCCAGCGGCGTTTGCATGAATTCCCTGGAGAGCGCCTCGAGAGGGATGCCCTCTGCCCTGACCGCACATCTGCCCGAAGGGCTGCCTGAAGGCGGGGCTCGAAGCTCGATGCTCTGCACCAGGAGTTCCCCGCCCCGGATCCGGAGACCGAGTTGGCCGTTCGCCTCCCAGGTTCCATCCTCGAGCGTGAGCCCGTCGAACCGGCCGTTCAGCCGGCCCTCGATCGCCTTACCGGCCAAGGCCTTTGCAAGGGGCGCAATGTCCAGCCCTTCGATCTCCACGGCTACCCTGCCCTTCCGTCGGGTGGAGCCGAAGCCCTGCAGCACGAACTCCGGGATGTTCAACGATCCCCCTGCAAGCTCGATTCGCATCGGCTCCTGCAGCGTGAGGCGGTTGTCGGCCAGGAGCACTCGGGCGTGGATCTTCGGGATTTCGAGGCCCTTCAGGTCGATGCCCTCGATGGTGAGGGCCCCGGGCGGCACGGGGGGCATGGGATCCGCTGCGGCCGAGAGAGAGAAAGGCAGGTTCAAGTCGATCTTCCTCGCGGAGAGGCCTTTCGAAGGGTCGTCGAGCAGGACGTCTTCCAGGTCGAGCCTTCCGCGGGCACGGTACGAGCCGTCCTTGACGTCCAGATCCGTGGTGATCGCGAGTGTTCCGGCTGCGGTCACTTCCCCGATCCCGGGATAGAGCCCGCCCACACCGTCTCGTACGATCCGATCCAGCAGTGCGTCCAGTCGGATGGGGCCGACCTGGATCTTGGTCTTTGCCCGAACCCCGCGCGGTCCCTGGGAGAAGCGGCCTTCGATCCCGACCGCCCCCACACCGTCGAGCACCAGCCCGGCCGATCGGAGATGAAGGGTGCGGCCGCTGCGATCGAGCCCCATCTCTGCTCGAAGGCCCGGTCGGGTCTTCGACAGGTCGCCGTAGTGCTCGCCGACCACGATCTCCCCCTTCGGGAGGGCTGCGTCCAAGACCAGGTCCACAGGGGTGCCGCCCCGCGGAATGCGGAAAACGCCGTTCAGGTCGAAATCGATCCCTTCGCCCATACGTTGGTAATCCGGGGAAGCGAACTGACCGTTACGGAGTGTGGCAGTGAGGTTCCCCTGGATGGGCGATCCCTCCTGGTTGCCCATGCGAGCATTTCCTGAAAGAGCGATGGTTCCACCCCACTGATAGGCGGAAAGGTGCTGGGGCAGCACGGGGCCGAGCAGGGAGACCAGACCCTGGGCGTCGACGGAATCGATCGTGACCGCCCCGGTCACACCGACCGGGCCATAGGCAAGCGAGGCCTTTGGGGTGGCGATGTCCCCTATGCCGAATCGATTCGTCTCGAACCGGAGGGCCTGCAGGCTTCCCTTTTGAAACGATCCCGAGAGACGGCCGGCCACCTGAACAGCGGTCTTTGGGAGACGGCCCGATCCGATCTTGAGGCCTGAGGAGTGTATCGTGCCTTTGAGGTCCATCGATTCGATCGAGCCGGTCACCTTGCCGGAAGCGATCACGCCTCCCTCGAGTTTGAGCCCCTGTGGCAGGGAGCCCGACTTGGCGAGGGCCCCTGCGAGCCGGGCCAGGTCCGGACAGTCGGCCCGGACTGTGGCGGTTGTGTGTCGCCGGCCGGACATCAAGCCGGCCAGGGTTCCTTGGGCACGGACGCGGAGGCTTTCCGGGCGATCCCGTGCATCCAGGGCCCAGTCCGCGTTGTCGGAGAGGGTGTCGAACCAGAGGGAGCCGGAGAGATCCAGAGGCTGGAGGCCCGGCCCGGGCCGCTTGCCGTTCACAGTGAGGCCCTCTACCGAAGCCGTCACTTCTTCCAGGAATACTGAGAGCCCCGTACCCCGGCGAGGCGGAAAGAGAAAGCCGCCCAGGCGCAGGCTTCCCCGGGTGAACCCGGCGTTGAAGTGTTCCTCTTCCAGGGCGAGGTCTTCTGAGACGAACTCCAGGTAGAGGGCCTCGAGCCCGTCGGGACCCGACACGGGGAAGGCGGCCCCAGAGAGGGTTCCGGTAAGGGGTACGTCGAGGCCGGCAAGGCCGAGCAGAGGTGGAAGGTCCAGGACCGGAAGGACGGCAGGCGCCTGGAGGGCGGTGACCGACTGTGGGGTGACCCGGAGGATCATGTCCTCTCGTTGCCCGGCCTGATCGTTCAGGGAGATCTTCAAGATGCCTGAGGTTGTCTCGTTCCGGCGGGTCCAGGCTGCGTAAAGGTTTTCGAGACAGGCGAACCCCTTCGGGGAGCTGACACGAGCTGTGGCAACCCGGACGCTCGCCTTCTTGATCCTCCAGACCCAGTCCGGAATCTCGAAGGCACGGCCTTCAAGGGCTGCCGCCCGCTCTGTGGGCCCTTCGCTAAGCACTCCGATGTCGAGTTCCACGGCATCGACCTGGATTTCGTCGAGCCGGCCGCGAACCAGGGACTTCGCGCCGGATGCGATCCTTGCCCGGCCGATGTAGACAGAAAAGGCGCTTTCCCCGGCAGGCCCCTCGAGGGAGACGCCGTCCACGGTGAGCTTAAAGGGATGTGCGAAACGGATTCGCTCGATCTGACACGCGAAGCCCGTGAGTGAGCGAACAGCATTCTCCGCCAGCCGGCGCATGCCGTCAGAATTCAGGACCGGCCCGATAACAAGCGCAAGGGCCACGAGAAGCAGCACCAGGGTGAGGAACATCGAAGTGATGACAAGGAGTGTCTTTCGTATGGCGACGCCTGCTGTCACATCACGGCCCTCCATACGAATCGACGCATCTCTGTGCTCCGAAGGCGTTCCCTGGCGCGGTTCCTTGCTACGGTGCGCACCCCTCATTCCCCGCCTGCGCGGGGACAGGCTCTGACCTTCTCTCCTCGAGCAGGTTCTCGAAAAAGCCTCTTCGCCGTCATCCCTGCGAAAGCAGGGATCCCAAAGCACCTGAAGCCAATGGATTCCTGCCTTCGCAGGAATGACGGAAAGGTGGAGATACTCCGTTTATCGACACCCTCTTCAAGGGGAGAAGGAATCCACGTTGCCCTTTAGCCTTTGTCCTTGGGAGGCCCGGGCGAGGCCTGACCCCTGATCCCTGAGGCCTGACCCCTGTCTTATTGACAAGTTTCCCCCGTGCATAATAGATTACCCTCTCCTTGCTGAACAAGCATCTTGAATCTTTCGCGCTGTGTACGCTGTAGTCTTCCCAGCCTTGGACCCGACGGATCCGTAATCAACACGACTCGAATGGAAGATCAACCTTCTTCTTCTGAAGACAGTGGCTCGCGGTCCGGTGCGAGGGTGAGAAGGACGCGGGTCAAGAGGGCCCGAAGAATACGTCGACCCGCCTGGCGCCGTGCGCTCGACAAGTGGACGGACTTTGACGCCACCGACGTGGCCGGGGTGTTGGGCTACCTGATCGAGGGGCTGCTCATCGCCATGCTCGTGCTGGCGCCCCTGCCCCTCGGCTCGGTCGCCCCCTGGGCGCGTGCGATTCTGTTCGTCGGTGCGTGCCTTCTCCTGTGTCTCTGGGTCGTGCGGTCTTCCCTGTTGGGAAGGTTCGAGATCGTGAGGACCCCGGTCTGGTTCTTTGTTGGCGGCTATCTCCTCATCTTGTGTGTCCAGCTGATTCCCCTGCCCCATTTTCTTCTCGCCGGCGTCTCGCCAAAGGCTCGAGAACTCTACGCCTGGCTCGTGCCGGGCTACCCGGGGGCGTCCGGTATGATGTCCGTCACGATGAACCCCCATGCCACCGTCCAGGAGATATTCCGGCTGCTCACGTTTGCGATCGTTCTGTTTGTCTTCCTGAATCATTTCCGGGATCGGCGCCAGATCGCGAGAGTCCTCTGGGCCCTGGTCGCGGTCGGCCTGTTCCAGGCCTTCTACGGCCTGGCCGAGAAGTTCTCCGGGAACCCCCACATCTTCTGGATCGTTCCTCGCGACACGGTGAGCGTTCACGGCACGTATTACAACCGCAACCACTTCGCGGGCCTGATGGAGATGCTCACCCCCGCGGTCTTCGGCTTCTTTCTGGCCTCCCTTGCCACCCAGAGCCGATCCTGGCGATCCACCCAGCAGAGCGTGCTCCAGCGGATCGAACAGGCCCTGTCCAAGGGGAGGGCGTACAAGAACCTGATCCTGGGGCTGGTCGTGGCGGCCATGTTTCTCGCAGGGGTGCTCTCCCTGTCCCGGGGAGGAACAACAGGGCTGCTGGTAGGGTTTCTCGTCCTTTTCAGTTTCACGCAGGCCAGGGGGGAGAAGAGGGCAAGGGTCGTCCGGGTCTTCGCCTTCGTCCTGCTGGTGGCTCTGGGCCTCCTGTTTTACCGGGGCGTGGAAGGGATCGTCGACCGGTTCGAGCAACTCACCGAGGATGATTCGTCCTGGGAGGGCAGGCAAGAGCTGCGGCAGGCAGGGGCCCGCATGTTCGGGGACTTTCCGCTGCTCGGCGTTGGCGGCGGGGCCTTCAAGTACGTGTTTCCTGCCTACCAGCCGGAGCGCTACGGGAACAAGGTGGCCCGCTATCTCCACGACGACTGGCTCCAGGTGGCCTGTGAGACCGGGGTGCTCGGGGCGGCCGTTGCCTACGTGGGGATAGGGGTCTTCCTGTTCGGGCTGCTCCGAAGCATACGAAGGCGGCGGGAGCCGTACTGCCGGCTGATCTTTGCCGGGGCCTTTGCGGGCGTCGCCGCCATGCTGCTCCACAGCCTGGTCGACTTCAACCTTTACATGGTGACCGCCAACGGCCTGGTCTTCACAGTCCTGCTCGGGATCTGCCACACGGCGGCCCACATGAAAGGGCGCTCCCGGGGTTCTGACGAGACCTTCCGGGTGAGGTTGATCGAGATTCGCGGTGTGGGGCTTCGTGTCGGGGTGCCCGTGATCGTGCTCGCGGCGTGCCTGGCAGGATCGATCCTTCCGGCCAGGAGCGGGATGGCCGACATCGCCTTCAACCGGCACCAGGTCTGGGCCCGGGGGACCCCGGAACTCTACTTCTTCTGGGAGTGCCGACATCCGGACGAGGAGGAGGCCGGGGAGGCGCTGGCCCGGGCCCTCGCGCTTCAGCCCGGTTCGCCGGAGTACAACTTCGCCCGGGGGATCGACCAGGTGGAATCGATCAAGGGGAAGATCCTGGCTGCGGCCCGGCAAAGGGCGCGGGCCGTGTACCTTGAAGGGCCTTCCCTGGGCCATTCCGATGATACGGTCCAGGCCCTTGCCCAGGACATATCCCAGGCAGTGAAAGCGGATACGCCCCTGCCGGACGAGGAGACAGAAGAGTTTCAGGAGCTGGTGTCGGTGTTCACCGACCCGGCGAGGAGGCAGATGCAGGAAGCGATCCGGGCCGATCTGGATGTGGCGGAGCGTTCCTTTCGGAAGGCGATGTGCGTTGCGCCCACGGTTCCGTGGTACCGGATGAGCCTGGCCATGGCCTACGCTGATCTGCTCGGGCCCGGGCCTGCACTCGACGCGGAGAGGCCGAAGGTGGACGCGTTGGTCGAGGAGGCGCTTGCCCTGGCCCCGAGGCGGCCGGCCGGCCTGTTTCCTGCGGCCCGGTACTATGCGAGGGGGATCCTCGAGGAGGCTGGGGAGATCGATCCGGCCCGGGAGCGGGATCGGCAGGTGCTGGCCATGTTCCGGAAGGCGCTGCACGGAGAGCCCGGCACCTATGCCTATCCCACATATGAGTTCCTCGTTGAGGAGGCAGGGGCCGATTCCGAGATCCTCGCCGAGATCACCCCGGACACGCTCGGGGCTCAGCGGCGGCTCCAGCGGTTCTTGAGCAAGAGAGGGATGTGGCCCGAGGCCCTGGAGGCCACGGACAACGTGCTCGCGCTCCTCGGAATCGATCCCGACGGTTCGGACATCCCGGACATGCAGCCTGACTCGCTCGAGTTCAGGCTTGGCAGCCTGACGACTCGGCAGCAGGTGCGTACCCTGCAGAGGCTGGGGATGGTTGAGCCCTGGCGTGCTGCGCAGGAAAGGTACCGGGCCTTCGTGAGGCTTCAGTGCGGCGCCTTTCTCGAGGATGCCTCCCGGTATGCCGGGTTGGGAAGGCTTGCTGAGGCGAAAAAGGCCTGCACCGACTGCCTCGACCAGGACTGGAACCACCTGGATGCCTTCCTGACGATGACCGAAATCGAGCTGCTTCCCGGGGCCCCCGGGGGCAAGGAGGGGCAGGCGGGTCTGTTACTGGATCTCCTGCGACTGGAGGCAGCCCGCCCTGAGTTGGGCCGGGAAGATTGTGAACGGCTTGGCGACATCTCAGCGCGGGTGACCCCTGAGGCGCCGGTCGAGCATCTCGAGGCGAGGCTGGTCGAGGCGGTCAGGAAGCGGAGTTGCGGTGATCCTGAGGAGGCCGCTCGAATCTTGCGGGCCCTGCTCCTCGTCGATGCGAAACCGTTTGTCTACTGGCATCAGAGGCACCTGCTTCACTACCACCTGGGCAAGACGTTGGAGGTGCTGGGATCCACAGGGGAGGCCGCCGCCGAGTACGGGAAGGCCCTGGAGCTTGCGCCCTCACACAGGCCTTCGCTCGAACGGCTCGTGGCCTTGGGGCTGGGCGACGAAGTGCTGGGAGAGAGGGAGGATGCGCCCTGCCCGGCCGAGGCCGATGAGCCGGCGCCGGAGGAGGCCCCGGAATCGCCGACCGTGAGGGACCGGTTGCAGGGAATTACCCCGGAGAAGCAATGGTGCATAGACCTGGAGGGCAAGGTCAGGTTTCTGGGGATCACGCTCGACGGGGCGGAGAGTCCGTCCGGGTTCACGGCAAGGTATTCCTGGGAAGTCACGGATGACCTGGATGCGAGGGACTATTATGTTGCTTACCGATACTATGGAGCGGACGGAAGCCTGATCTATCGGGAATGGAAGGCCTTGTTTTCTAACCCATTGGAATATGGAGAAAATCTCGACGGCGGCATCGGCACCGTCCTCACACACTGGCACTACTTGCCGTTCCCTCGGGAGGTGGTCGGGGAGGTTCGAATCCTGGTCCGGCAGAAGCGGAAGGGCAAGTTCGTTCCGCCGCCGCTCCGGTCGATTTCCGGGGATCGATGGCTGATCCTGGGCCTCCCCACCGATTTTTTTGAAAAAAATACTTGACAGGGAGAGCCGGAGGCATTACTTTAGTTGTAACATACAAATTTTGGAGACAGCAAATATGGCTGAAGCCCCCCTCGACCTCGATAGAGATGTTCAACAGTTCGGGGAACTCCTCTCGGTGATGATTCGATCCTTCGGCGCCTTCGAGAGGAGCGAGATTTTCTGTTCGGGGATCACCATGTCGCAGTGCTCGACGATCCTGGGCATCGGAAAGAAAGGGACGATGACCATGAATGCCTTGAGCGAATGGATGAGCCTGGCGACGAGCACGATGACGAGGATCGTGGACAATCTGGTGAGGGACGGATATATCGAGCGCGCACACGATCCCCAGGACAGGCGGGTCGTGCAGGTATCTCTTACGGAAAAGGGAACGCAACTCTTCCAGGCCATCATGGAGATCTACCACGAGTACCACCGAAAGATCGTGGAGAGCATCCCGGCCGGCGAACTGCACCAGGTTGTGGAATCCCTGACCATGCTGATCGAGGCGATAAAGAAGACGCCGTTGCTGGATAATAAGAGTTGCACTAAAGAAATCTAAAAAAAATTTCGATTATTAATTGTAATATACAAATTACGCAACATACAATTTCAGCATGTTACAAATACAGTAGTCTGCAATTAATGCAGACCCGAAGCAACGACAACCCAAAAGCCTGAAAGGAGCTGAAGGCCATGAGAGCAAGCGCGAGTTCAATGAGGACGTACGCTATGCCGACCCTCCCTCGGATTCCGGAAGCGGCACGAGAGAA
>RCNC010002313.1_pt1 | contig 12720 bp, 7 predicted proteins | sample 2041301 | NCBI WGS metagenome assembly RCNC01 (sample SAMN09708231, study PRJNA481090) | Marine sediment metagenome, whole genome shotgun sequencing project. | biome: marine sediment; feature: ocean; material: sediment; isolation source: Sewage treatment plant 13A marine sediment (STP13A) ... | reverse complement strand
AACATCAATAGTTATCCCCTGCTCCCTTTCGGCTCGTAATCCATCTGTCAACAAAGCTAAATTAACTTCCTCCTCACCAATTTTTTTACTGGCTCTTTCAATGGCATCCATCTGGTCTTCAAAAATGGCCTTACTATCGTACAAAAGTCTTCCAATCAATGTGCTTTTTCCATCGTCCACACTTCCGGCTGTTGTAAACCGAAGAAGTTCCATATTTAAATATCCTGATGTTGATTCACTCATATTAAATAGTTTTGAGTTGTAAGTTTTTAGCGGTGAGTTAAATCTTTCTTTTTTGATTTACTTGAGATGTTTTAACAATTGATGTAAGTATCTTAATTATCTCCTCAATATCATCCAGATAATCAGCGACATCACCTTCCACTAATTTACTTTCCTTAATTAATAATAACCAATATTTCGTTTCTCAAGCTTCTTTAGAGGCTATCGCCATCTTTGCGATAAAATCTTTTTTACTTTGTCCTGCTAAAGCTTCTTCAATATTTGCACCAATGGATGTTCCACTTTTCAGCAATTGTTTGGAAAGGACATATTCCTTTTGAGTCAACATTGATTTATATAGAGCAATAATTATTAAAGAAAATTCAAAACTCTTTTCTTTAATAATACTTTTACTCATGCTATAAATTCAGAAGAAAACCTTCAATACAATTTTAACTCACAACTCAACACTAAACACTAAACACTTATTAAAAGTACCCTTCCTTTTTTCTGTCTTCCATAGCTGCTTCGGAACGTTTATCATCCGCTCGGCCTCCTCTTTCTGTCTCACGTGTTGCTGCAACCTCTTCAATGATATCCTCCAGGTTATCTGCTTTTGAAAGTGTAACTCCTGTACACGTTATGTCGCCAATTGTACGACATCGAACATCTCTCACTTCTACCTTTTCATTTTCCTTCAATTCCATGAAAGGTGCCTTGGCTAACCAGTTACCATCTCGCAAAAAAACTTCCCTTTTATGGGTAAAGTAGAGTTCTGGGATATCAATATTTTCCATATAAATATATTGCCATACATCCATTTCGGTCCAATTACTTATTGGAAAAACGCGAAAATGTTCGCCTAAATGTTTTTTACCATTAAAAATGTTCCACAATTCTGGTCTCTGATTCTTTGGATCCCATTGTCCAAAATCATCGCGGTGTGAGAAAAAACGTTCCTTAGCACGGGCTTTTTCTTCATCTCTTCTTCCCCCACCCATTGCAGCATCAAATTTAAGATCCTCAATGGCATCCAACAGAGTAATAGTCTGAAAAACATTCCTACTAGCTGTAGGTCCTTTCTCTTCAACTACCTTTCCCTGATCAATCGTATCCTGGACCAATCGAACCACACACTCAGTCCCTGTTTTTTCCATTAATTGATCACGGAAATCAAGTGTTTCCTGAAAATTATGTCCTGTGTCGATATGCATCAAGGGGAATGGCACTTTTGCTGGCCAAAATGCTTTCCTGGCCAGATGGAACATAATAATTGAGTCTTTGCCACCAGAAAACAAAAGCACGGGATTCTCAAATTGTGCTGCTACTTCACGTATTACATAAATAGACTCTGATTCGAGCTCTCTAAGGTGATTCAGGTTATTACCATTCATAGATTGAATTTTCAAAATATCTGCAAAAATAAGGATTTTTATTGTCAAACCTTGGTTTAAACTTCGAGAAAACATGTGCACAATCAATTTGCCTTACTCTGGAGAACTAACTTTAGCTTTTTAAGGGTGTAATTATACTTGCATTTAGTCTCAAAGTAGGGGAATTATCTTATTTTTATAAGCTTATTTTAAAATTGTTTAGCCCCTTACTTTTTGGATGAAAAGGTTGATTGCATATTTCATTCTTACTGCCTTATTTTCCAACCTGCTTCTTCAAGCACAGGTTAAAGTTGAGATATCAGGCAGAATTACCGATACTGAAACCAAAGACCCAATGGATGGGGTAAATGTAAGGATTGTAGGAGAACAGATTGGTTCAGTATCAGATGATCGTGGGTATTTTTATCTGGCAGCCGGTATAGAGTTGCCTTTTAAAATAAAATTTTCAATGATTGGGTATCAATCCCAGGAAATTGATATCACAAAAAGAATCACTTCGGGCATCCGCATAAAGTTTAAATCAACATCCTATATAGGAGAGGAAATTGTTGTTTCTGCCCCGGTAGTAGAGGTGGAGCAAAAAACCATGCGAAATGTGGTCTCTGTTGAAATGATTGATGCCCTGGGAGTTAAAGAAACTCCATCTGCCAGTTTTTACAATGCTATTGGTAATTTAAAAGGAGTGGATGTTGTAAACCAGAGCATGCAATTTATGACCATTAATGCCAGGGGATTTAACTCGACTGTAAATACCCGTTTTGTTCAAATTGTAGATGGAATGGATAACCAGGCACCGGGCATGAATTTTTCAATTGGCAATATTGCAGGTATGTCTGAGTTAGATGTGGAGTCTATCGAATTTTTACCCGGGCCATCTTCTGCACGGCATGGAGGAAATGTCCTCAATGGGCTGCTAATCATGAATAGTAAAGACCCTTTTACTTTTGAGGGCCTGAGTTTTTATGTAAAGCCCGGTGTAAGTGATGTAAAATCTGGAAATGATGCTCCCTTTCAGTTTACTGGAAAAGGATTGTTCGATGCAGGATTTCGCTATGCCAAGGCAATAAACAATAAATTTGCTTTCAAGATCAATGCTTCCTATATGAAAGGCAAAGACTGGTATGCTGATGATACTACCAACATTCGACCAGGGAATATCTCCTATGAATATGATCCAGGGCATGATGCACTTAATAAATATGGGGATGAGATTATCGCCTTTATGCCTATTGGCCAACAAAGGGAAAACGTAATTGTTTCCCGTACCGGCTACCGAGATAAAGATCTTGTTGACAATGGAGTTTTTAGCTTGAAACTAAATGGAGCTTTGCATTACCGGATTACCGACAAAATCACTGCTATTGCCCAGGGAACTTATGGAAATGCCACAACTGTATATACCGAAGATAACAGAACATCCCTTTCACAGTTTAAAATATACCAGGGCAAGTTGGAGGTCTCAAGTGACCGCTTTATGGTTCGTGGATATGCCACCCAACAAAAAACTGGAAACACATACGACTCGCGGTATCTTGCTATTCATATGAATTCATCGTGGAAAAGTGATGAGGATTGGTTCCGGGATTATTATAATTCCTATTCGGGAGCTTTTGCAAAATATGGGGTACAACCAGGAGACCATGCAGCATCAAGAAAATTTGCGGACACCGGACGCCTTGTTCCAGGAACAGAAGAGTATGAACAGGAAAAAAACAAAATAATAAATGATCCTGATTTTACAAAAGGTGCCCAAATGATAAACAACTCCGCCCTTTATAATATCGAAGGCCGATACAATTTCCTTGAGGATATAAAGATTTTCAACCTTGAGCTTGGTGGAAACTATAGATTTTATGATCTTGAATCTTTTGGTACCATCTTCCCTGATACTGCCGGAAACGATATTTCTTTTTACGAGTATGGCATGTATGGTCAGCTATCAAAAGAATTTCTTGATAGGGATCTTACTATTTCTGCATCAATAAGATATGATAAGAGTGAGAACTTTAAAGGGAATTTTAGTCCAAGACTGTCAGCTCTATATATTCTGGATGGTATACATAACTTTAGAGCTTCTATTCTTACGGGTTTCAGAACACCCAGTGCCAAAGAGCAATTTATTAAGAAAGACCTGGGACAAGCATGGATTTTAGGGGGCCTGAATGAAAATATTGCTGAGTATAATGTACAGGGAAACAGTTTCTATAAACAAAGTGTGCTTGCATTTAATGAAGCTGTATATAATGATATCACTGATCAACAAAATCCTATGGGTGCCCAACAGGCAACTATAAAAAACCTCGATATCCTTGAAAATAATATTGTTAAAGAAGATGTTCTAAGTAGCTTTGTGCCAGAACAGGTTTTCTCCTTAGAAGTTGGGTACAAAACAAAGTTTATTAATAAAATATTCTTCGATGCTGTATTCTATAGTAGTACCTATAGAAATTTTATTGGCCTGGTAGAGGTCATTAAGCCCAGAACCAGCCCCACCGTTGATATGTTTACCTCAGCAAATCAAGTGAATAATTCAACCCAGCGGGAACAATTGTATATTTATACAAATTCTAAAGAAGCTGTAAGTATTCAGGGAATATCAACCGGAGTAAAATATATTGCACCGGTAGGAGCGATAATATCAGGTAATTTTACCTGGTCTAATATTTCCACTGCTGTCGACGATCCTATTATACCTGGATTTAATACGCCAAAATATAAATTTAATATATCTATTGCTAACCGAAGGTTAGATAAGCTCGAAAATAATCCAGGATTCAAAAACTTAGGTTTCAATGTGACATGGAGGTGGCAGTCAGAAGTTTACTGGCAAAGTCCATTTGGGAACGGGTGGATTGACCCGGTCAGTACATGGGATATACAGCTGTCATACCGATTTCACAAACCAGAATCGATCTTGAAATTTGGTATTACAAATTTCTTTAATGTTAGCCATACAACTTCATTTGGTGGAGCACAGATTGGCTCATTCTATTATCTATCCTTTACAGTAGAAAATATACTTAGAAATGCTAAAAAACGTAAGAAAAAGAAGTGAAATATTTAACTAAAATATTATTTGTTTTACTTGCCTTGAACTCCGCATGTAAATATGAATTTCCTGATACCAGTATTGGATATTCTGCAGGTAGTATTGATGTTACGAGGTATGTAGGTATTGGTGATGGCTTTTCAGGTGGATTTATGGATGGTTCATTGTATTCGAATGGTCAGAATAACTCGGTGGCCTCTATTTTGGCTTCCCAAATGACTGTAATTGGGCTTCAGGACTTTCAACAGCCTTATATATCATCAGCAAATGGTTACAACGTCCTTGAATCTGATGAATCAAATCAAAAAGGGAAATGGGTGTATTCTTTCTCTAGCATAACCCAGTCAGAACCTGATCGCGTTCTTACTGAGGGGGAATATCCAACAGCTTATCCTGGCGATTTATCCTTACCAGGGAATTTTGCTGTCCCATATGTCAAGAGCTTTGAGCTTGATGATCCCGCCCTTTCTGCAAATATATATTATAATCGCTTTGCCAGCGATCCGGGAAGTTCCAGTATTCTGACTGATATTCTGACTGAAAATCCATCCTTTTTTACTTTTTGGATAGGCATGAATGATTTTCTTGGATATGCTACACAGGGTGGTACTGGAAATCCTGACCCACCAGGTGATCCAGCATTAATAGATGAAAAAGATCTCACTCCAGTGGATTTATTTCAGACCAAAATTAGTTCCTATTTAGCAGAATTATTAGAGGAACCTAATCGCAAAGGAGCTATAGTTCAGCTTCCGATGTTTGATGATTTGCCTTTCTTTTATACTTACCCCTACGATTTTATGCTCCTCAGTGGCACTGCTCTGGGATTTGCACAGTCGTATTATAGCAGTTTCAACCAGGCAGTAGCAACACACAATGTCCAGTATCCTGATGAAAAAAGGCCTTTTGTTGGTTTTAATGACAATGGTAGTACACTTTACCCTCAACCTCTCGTGATTGTAGATGATTCCTTATCCGATGCATTTTACCCGGATGGGATTACTCCTCTACCCAAACTAAGGCAGTTGAATGAGGACGAAATGGTATTGTTGACCATTCCCGTGGATAAGATGGAGTTTGGTTATGGATCAGTCGATCCGGTAACCCAGGAATATTATTTAAAGGTTTCGCAGATTAATGAAATCCGAGCCAGGATAGAGGCTTTTAATGAAATTCTGGAGCAGGAAGTGAATAAATACCCCGAACGTCTGGTCCTTGTATCTATCTCTGAGCTAATACATGAGATTGCGGAAACAGGTAAGATAGACTCCTGGGGAAGGCCCGAAAATGATGAAGTGTTAAGTTATAATGGATTGCCTTTAGAAGGAACATTGGGATTAAATAGTATTTTCTCCCTCGATGGGCTTCATTTTAACCCTCGAGGGAATGCTTTGCTGGTCAACCAAATTTTGAAAGCTATAAATGAGGGATTTGGTAGTAACGTCCCAGAGGTTAATGTTAACTCATATCTTGGGAATACGATTAGCGGGAATTGATGATGTGTTGGATAACGCACCGATGGCGCTTGGTTCCTGATTTATATTCATAAGCAATGGGCTTATCCCCATTGCTTATTATATTTCGCCCCTTTGGGGCTAAACACCCTTACACTATCAACAAACAAAAAAAAAAAGAGAAGGATTGCTCCTTCTCTCCCTATTATATAGATTAAAAATCTTTATCTAGTTCTGATCTATTTCAATCTGACTTTGCCTGTTGGCTCCACCATCATCTGACCAGTCAAGACCATAAGAGATACTCATATGAGGAGAAGCACCACATCCGTTCCAGTTACCACCAACAACCTGCCAGTAGTCATACGGACCGGGTAATGTTTGTCCCCAGTATACACCAGTACCTGAAATTGATCCATCAAGGGCACCAATTGTCAGATGAATATCACCTTCATTTCCAAAACCAGCCTGGAAGCTTTCACCCCAACCGGTAAATACCTGGGATAAAAATGCAGGTATACCACCTGAAGCTTTAGCAATAATCACATCACCGGTTCCTTTTTCAAAAGAAACAGTAAAGGGATCAATTTCACTATCACCGGATTCAGTTCCTGTCCATGATGCAGAAACAAAATCATCAATTGTCATAGGGCAAAATGCGTCCAGCGTTACTTCTAAGGTATCCGGATCTGATTTCACACCGGCATGTGTAGTTTCAACGACGGTTAATAATGCCATTGTATCAGCACTAGCCTGGTTCCAGGTAATGCTAACTTTGAAATTGAAAGTAGGATCAACTACAATGTCTGCACCCCAATTGTGAGCTGTAAACTCATAGCTTGAACCACCTCTACCGGCTACACTATAATTTGATGCAACCTGTCCGGAGGCAGAAACCAGTGAAGGTCCTGCAAAATTCATAATTTTCGGTTGAACTTTAGACCAATCATAGCTTTCCTGAGACTTAACTATATCTGACTTGGTACAGGCAGAGAACAAGAAGGCTCCAGCTACAAATAATCCGAATATGCTTAATATTCTATATTTCATGTTTTTAAATTTTTAATTAATAGCATTGAACATTAATATTTCAAAATTTTCAAAAACCGGGATGCACCTGAGTACATCCGGTTATGATAATTTTAGCTCGGAGGCGATGTTAAGCCATCTTTACCTGTCCAGCTTCCGTTTGAAATATTCACACCATCAGGAGGGCCGGATATGGTATACCACTCAGCACCAATAATCTCTAATTCCGCAGCAGGTACAGGAAAATGTAAAATTGTACCACTTTGAAGATTATCTCTTCTTCTCATATCGAAAAATCCAGTTCCTCCCTGTGTTAGCATTAACTCAACTGCTCTTTCATAAAAGACCAGTTCAAGAGCTTCAGATGCACCTGCTGGGGAAACATCAGCCAATCCACCGCGAACTTTCCTGGCTCCAGAAGGATCATTCAATATGGCTGTAGCTCCGGCAACATTTCCAGTTCTAGCCATAGCTTCTGCTACCAGCATATCGTTTTCCCATGTACGCATCTGTGGAGCTGGTCCCTGCCAGGTAACCAACCAATCGTCATAACGAGCATACCTGTAATTTGAGAAATGGTAGTAGCCCCTAGTAGGATTAAATGCCTGAGTTTCAAGAAATTCAAAATCAGCAATACGGGCGTCATCTGGAGTAGCCGGACCTGGATTATCTCCACTAATGGTATTCCAGCTTACATTGTCATTTGGCCAGCGTGAAGGATAATTCTCCTGCATCAGGTTTAAAATCCGGTGATCTACTCTTACCCAACCTGGGTAAACACCATAACCCTTATAATTATCAATCCAGGTATTATCATCCATAACAGGTGCATATTCCCAATTGATTCCGGCATTGGCATAAGCCAAAACCTTTGTCCAATCTACAGCCTCATTATCTGCTTTGTTCCTTGCAGTATATGCAAGTATTCTGGCTGCAAAGCTACTGGCCAATTGCCTCAACTCATCACTTGTGAGATTGTATCCACGAATAAAACCATCAGGCAGTACAAAAGGAACTGTACCATCAATAGTTGAAATAGCTTTATCAAGATAACCAATTGCTGCTGCAGAAACCTGCTGGTATGGTACAAATTCCAAAGTAGAAAGGTCTGTGGTTTCATCAATGATATTGGCTTTATCAAAAACAAGGCCTAAATATCCATGAACCACTCCCTGCATGAAATAGCACCAGGCTGCAATCATATCCGTTTCAGCCTGCGTATTAATAATAGTTCCATCTGCAATCATTCCTAATACATCATTTACTGAGGAATTTGATGCATAGGAGCTGTTCCAAAAATCTCTGTTTGCCTGTGCATTGGAGTAGGTAATGCTATTGTTCCAGCCATGTCTTGGTTCTTCGGAAAGATCTCTCATGGCAACATTACCCCAGGAACAGGTATTCTCGTCAGCCATAGTACACATGGCAAGTGCGGGTCCACTATATTCCTGAATAGCATTTGACCAGGTTCTCATAGCACCACCAGCCAGACCTACCAGGTCACCAGGTGTTGCTAATACACGTTCGGTATCGGGTTCGTTCAGGTTAACCACATTCAGGTCGGCACAACCAAATGAAGCGATTGCCAGGGCGAACACCAAGAAATATTTAACAAAATTTGTTTTCATATTTTTCATGTTTTTAAATTACAAATAGTTAAAATTTAATTTCAACAGAACCTGAGAATGTCCTGAAATTAGGATAACTGAAATCATCCCAGGCCTGAATAGTACTGTCACCAGAACCTTCTGTTGATCCAATTTCAGGATCATACCCAGAATAATTTGTCCAGGTAATCAGGTTCCTTCCAATAACACCCACACGCAAATACTTAAGGAACTTTTTATTTAAGTTTAATGAATAATAAATAGAAAGTTCTCTCAGTTTAACATAGGTACCATCTTCCACAAAGTGAGAAGAAGGACTTGCTACATTATAGATAGACTGATAGTAATCATAGGTTTTCTTTTTATATTCAGGCACGCCATGCATATCCATTTCTGCGCCAATATTATCCCTGAACATCCATTGATTCGTTAAGTTATAGATATCTCCTCCCTGTTTCCAGTCAACCAGGGCGTAGATTGTAAATCCACCAATAGTTAAATTATTCGCAAAGCCCAATCTAAAATCAGGGTTGGCATCACCAATTTGCTGGTTCAATGCATTGCCATCATCATCCGTCTGAACAAATACTTTTTCGTTCTGGGTACCCTCGGAACCTGCAGGTATAACGTAACCATCACTGTTTAAGGTATACATATCAATGGTTTCTTCTGAACCGGTTCTTTGCAGTTGGTCGGCCATCTCATCCATTGAGCGAAGGAATCTTTCACCAAATAGTGTTCCAAATACAAAGCCTTCAGCAATGTAGTAAGCACCTGGCGAACCTGCATTTCCTCTTGCTCCCATGGTAAACGGAGCCACATTCAACTTTGTAACTTCCTGGCGAATGCGGTCAAAAGTGACGTTTACATTCCAATTAATCAAGCGTGAAGAAACTATCCGTGCACCCAAAGTTGCTTCGAATACATCGGAAGACAGGGTACCCATATTTTGCCACTGGTATTGAAATCCTGCACTGGCAGGCAATGGAACCGGATAATGCTGATCGGTAGCATCGGTTTTTGAATAAACGAATTCGAAATTAAACCTTTTTAGGAAATCAACATCCAAACCAATCTCAGTTTCAATAATTTTCGATGGCTTAATATCGGCGTTACCAAGAGTGTTTTTTGAGACATTACCACCTGAAACATTATATGTTTCGTATTGCGCATTCCAAGGTGGACGAATACCGGATGTACCATGAGCTGCCCTAATCTTTAGTTCCTCAATGCCAGGAATGGTAAAATCTTCAGAGATACGCCAGGCAGCGGATACCCTGTAATAAGGATGCCATCTCTGGTTGGCTCCAAACTGGGAAGCACCATCGTACCTATATAGTACAGAAGCAATGTACTTGGCTTTATAGTCTACATCGGCAATACCAAATATATTATAAGCCACTGTTTGTCCGGTATAGGAACCATTGAAGGCTTTATCCTGGTCAATAGCACCAAAATCAGGTACACCACGAACCTTAAAATCAGATGAACCAGTGCTAAATTGACTCCACTCATCGTTCTCATAACGGAAACTAGCTTTAAACTTGGTTGTAAAATCACCCCACCGCTTATTTACATTGGCTGTAAATTGAAATGCCTGAGATAGTTCCTCGTAAAAACTCTTACTCATATAACCCAAAGTACCCTGTGGATAGGATCCCCTTGTCAGGTAGCCATAAGGCTCGTAATAAGTACCTGGGTTGTTTTGCTTTTCAAAACTATAGGCTCCATCCAGAATCAACCAACTTACCGGGGCGTACTTAAAACTGTAGGCACCCATAAACCTGTTTCGATAACTGTTATTATCAGTATTAGAAACTTTATACAGCGGATTATCTGTAGTACCAAACTGGTCAACCAATAAGTAATAAGGAGTACCATCTGCATTATTCATGTACAGATTCATATCGGGTGTCAAATGCAAAAGAGAAAAGAAATCCAGATTACTGTTATCCGTATCTGTTTGTAAATACAAATTACTCAATGAAATAGAGAATTTGTCGGAAAATCTGTGATCGATATTAAATCGGAAATTCTGACGCTTATAACCATCTACATTGTAAATAATACCCTGCTGATGTGAATTTTCATAGGAAATACTAAAGTTTGTATTTTCCATTCTACTGGCCACATTTGCATATAAAGTATAATAGTTACCACCTGAGAAGAAATCCTGCAAGTGATCGGTATATCTACCAAAGGGATTGTCCATGTAGTGATCATCATCACTAATCAAACCTCCACCGAGGATAATACCCAGACTGTCTGGATTGGTTTGACCTGGATCATCTCCATAAGAAGTAACACCCTCATATTTAGTATAACGGGTTTCACTTGCCCAGTCGTCTTTCAGTTTGTTTGGGTGATGCTTAGCCATCGGCATTTCTTTTGACAGTTGCGACATACCGTATTCTCCACGAAGGGTTACCGTAGTTTGTCCTCTTGCCAGGCCTCTACCACGTTTTGTGGCAATTACAATTACACCATTACCGGCTTTTGAACCAAAGAGTGCAGATGCAGCGGCACCTTTTACAACTTCCATTGACTCAATATCGTCCACATTAATATCAGCCAGTGTTCCTTCAATCTGAACACCATCGACAATAATCAGTGGATAAGAACTACCGCGAATGGCTGTAGCACCCCTGAGCCTGATGTTGGCGGCACTTCCTGGATTACCTGTTGCCTGCACTACTGTTACACCAGCCAGCTTACCCTGCAAGGCACTTGCAGCGGAAGTAGCCGGTGCTTCTTCCAATTGCTCTGCTCCCACTTTGGAAACAGATATAGACAATTTTTTACGTGGGGTTCCAGAGGCCACACCTGATACAATTACTTCATCCAGGTTGAAATTATCTGGTTCCATAAGGACATCAATAACCGAACGGCCATCAATACTTAATAGCTGTGTTTTCAAGCCAATAAAACTGTATTCAAGCCTTGCAGCACTGGTTGGGGCTGACAGGACGTATTTTCCATCCACGTCGGTTACTGTACCCATTGTTGTTCCCTGAACAACAATACTGGCACCCGGAACCGGCAGCCCATCCTCAGAACTGGTAATGGTACCAGTAATTTGCTGGGTTTGTGCTTGCACGACATAAAGGCCGAGAAACATTAGAATCGTAAATAAAACTGAAATTTTTTTCATAGATTAAAAAATTTAGGTTTATAAAAGTTAGAGGTTAATAAAAAAAGTTTACAAATTCATTTTCTAAACTAACTGCAAGTTAATGCAGTGATGAGAACATTAGGGCAAATAAACCAATATGGTACTACCAATAGTATACTAGTCGGTAGAACATAATTGAGAAATAATTTGGGAATAATAGTAGCTGAAGATTTATTTAGTCTTACTGAATATGAATAATTCAGAAGATTTGGGGTTAAATAATATGGATCAGCCGTTTTTTTGCATAAATTTTTATCGTTTTTAGGTTAATAAAATAGGGGTTAAGAGTGTAAATAATACTCCAAATTAGAAAAAAAAATAAACCTTTCGCTCACACTTATGAACAAGTGGAAGATTTGATATACTATTCAAATAAATGACATTTGTCATATAACCATATATCTACCTGGTTCACTGCACTATAACCATATGTTCTTTAGCCTTAAAAAAAAATCACTCCGCTTTCTAATTTAGACAACTTCTAAATAAATATAATGTCATATAGGCACTTTTTCACATATATTGATATATCTCATATTTTTAAGATGCTTTATAACATAAAATGGCTGCGTTGTTCAAAGATACAAGAAGCAAGAGACAAGAGACAAGAGATAAGAAGAAGGGTCGAAAAGTCGAAGGGTCTAAGAGTTGAAGAGTAAGAAGTAAGAAGTAAGAAGTAAGAAGTAAGAAGTAAGAAGTAAAAGTCAAAAGTCAAGAAACAAGAAACGAGTTGTGAGTTGTGAATTGGAAAAGGAATGGTCGAAAGGTCGAAGGTCGAAAAAGATGAAGCAAG
>RCNC010002978.1_pt1 | contig 12721 bp, 8 predicted proteins | sample 2041301 | NCBI WGS metagenome assembly RCNC01 (sample SAMN09708231, study PRJNA481090) | Marine sediment metagenome, whole genome shotgun sequencing project. | biome: marine sediment; feature: ocean; material: sediment; isolation source: Sewage treatment plant 13A marine sediment (STP13A) ... | reverse complement strand
GGTCGGCTGAGATTTCATTCGAGCATCATCATCTTGCGGCTGACGGCATCGCCGTTGAGTTCGAGCCGGTAGAAATACAGCCCTGATTCCACCTTCCGGCCGGCGTTGTTGGCACCGTTCCAGACAGCCGTCTGGCTTCCGGCATTCAGGCTCCCGTCCACCAGGGTCCGCACCAGGCGGCCGGCGGTATCGAAGACCGACAGCCGAACCCGGGACCCGTCTTGCGGAACGGTGAAGGCGATCTCGGTGCGCGGGTTGAATGGGTTCGGAGTGTTCTGGGCGAGGTGAAGCCGAGACTCGGGTATGTTGGACACGCTGCTGGCGCCCTGGATGATCCGGTAAACCCGGCCGCGATCCACGTCCAGTATGTAAAGCTCACCCAGGCCGTCCTGGCCGAAAGAAGCCACGGAGAAATATCCCCCGGGGGGAGTCATGTCGGCGGTGCGGTCGGTGACCGAGCCCAGGCCCCCGGATTCGGTCCAGTTAAGAGTCCAGATCTGGTTGCTGCAGTAGTCGGCAAAAAAGTACTGTCCGTTCAGGAAAGGCATGGCAGTTCCGCGGTACACGTATCCCCCGCTTATGGAGCAGCGGAAAGGCGAGCCGCCGTGGGAATAGGTGTGCACGGGCAGGGTCAGTGATCCATCGTTGCAGTCGATGGTCGGGTTGAAGCAGCTGAAACCCTCCATGAGACGCCAGCCGTAGTTCTCGCCGCCGGTGGAAGACCGGGGCTGGACGTCGACTTCTTCTTCCTCGCTCTGCCCCACGTCGGCGATATAGAGATCACCGGTCACCTTGTCGAATGAGAAACACCAGGGGTTCCTGAGGCCCTTGGCCCAGATCTCATCCCGGGGAGGCTGACCGATGAAGGGGTTGTCCGAAGGGATGGCGTACCCGGTCGGGACATCGACGTCGAGCCGCAGCATCTTGCCCAGAAGCAACTGATCGTTCTGAGCCCGGTTGAAGGTGTCCCCGCCGCCTCCCCCATCTCCCAGGCCGATATACAGCAGATTGTCGGACCCGAATTCCATGTGCCCGCCATTGTGATTGGGATCGGTCTGGTCCACGGAAAGGATGATCTCCTGGGTGGTGGGGTCGGCCATGTTTTCGTTGTCCTGGCTGACCGTGTACCGGGCGACCCGGGTATCGCCTTGCAGGTTGGTGAAGTTGATGTAGAAGCGGCCGGACTGGGCGTAGTCAGGGGCGAAGGCCAGACCCAGCAAGCCGCGTTCGCTGAAGGTGGTGGTTTGACCGCTGATGTTCAGGAAGGTATCGAGTTCTGCGCCCTGCTGGTCGAAGATAAGGATCCGGCCGCTGCGTTCGACGACGAACAACCTAGAGTCACCTTCTGGGGCGACCAGGCGGACCGGCTGGTCCAGGCCCGTGATGACCTGCTCCACACCCGCGGTACTCAGGACCGGCAGAACCAAGGTAACGAGAGCCAGCGCGGCGGGGACCAGGAATTGTATACTTCTAAACATCGACGGAAAGCCTCCTATTTCAATTCGCATGAAGTGGACAGTATAAGGTCACAGTCGGGTGGCCGCATTCACTGGGTTTGGGATTAATGGCGGGCTGGTTGATTCGGGTTCCGGAGCGGGCTTAGCTCAGTTGGTAGAGCACCAGCTTCCCAAGCTGGGGGTCGCGGGTCCGAGTCCCGTAGCCCGCTCCACTTTTCATTTTGGTATCGCCGGTCCCTGCTATCAGGGCTGGGCATCACCATCTATCATTTCACTGATCGTCTTACGAAGTTCTTCATTTTCCGGGCTCCCGGTTAGTTCAGCCGGTTCTTGGCGGAACCAGGTTCGCTGCCGTTTGGCGTATTGGCGCGTGACCAGGACAATAGTTGATTCGAGTTCCTCTTGGGCCAGGTCTCCCTGCAGGAATTTTACAATTTCCCGGTAACCAATGCTCATCAATCCCTGGCAGTTGGGTGAATGTTCCGCGAGCGCCGCCTGCGTTTCCTCGATCCAACCGCTTGTCAGCATGAGGGTTGTGCGCCGAGCAATACGTTCGTCCAGTTCTGCCACGGATCGTTCCAGAACAAAGGTGGGAAACGCCAGGCCGAGGGCTGGGTCGGGTTCCTGTTGCGATTTCAGTTCGGTCATGGAGCACCCGGAAAGTACAAAAATCTCGAGGGCCCGCTGACTGCGATAGCGGTCGTTTGTGTGGATGCGGGTAAATGATTCAGGATCGACTTGTTCGAGCCGGGAACGAACTTCGGAATCGGACAACTCCTCCAGATCTTGGCGAACCTCCGCCAACCGCTCCGGCGAGCTTCCAGGGATCTGAATGAACCCTTCGCGCAGGGCAGTCAGGTACATACCCGCGCCCCCAACCAGGACCGGCGCTCCCCCACGTTCCGCGATTTCCGTGAAAACTCGTTCGAAATCTTTCCGGAACCTGATGGCGTCGTACTTTTCCGCCGGCGAAACAAAATCGACCAGGTGATGGGGACAGACAGCGAGTTCTTCTGCTGTTGGCTGGGCCGTGCCGATGCGAAGTCCATGGTAGATCTGGCGGCTGTCAAGGCTGATGACCTCGATGGGGTGGCGCTTGGCCAGGGAGGTGATCAGGCCGGTCTTGCCCACGGCGGTCGGTCCCACGATGACCGGGCACCGCCGGCCGGAAAAAGGGCCTCCGGGGGCCCCTTGGTTTGGGATGGATTCAGGCGACCGGTTCATCTCAGGTCCGCCCGAACCTTTTCTCCAGCTCCTCCAGGGTGTACTGGATCAGCGTGGGTCGTCCGTGGGGGCACGACAAGGGCGTGTCCGTGGCGAACAGCTGGTCCACCAGGTTCTGCATCTCGGGAATGGTGAGGGGTTCTCCGGCCCGCACAGCGCCGTGACAGGCGTAACTGGCCAGCAGGTCCACCTGGTTTTCCTGGCTGGGTTTGTCGTCCCAGGCCAGGTCGTCGAGCATGTCCAGCAGCAAACGCCCTTCGTTCCAGTTCTTCAGGCTGGCGGGGATGCCCTGCACCAGGATGCTCTGCCCCCCGAACGGTTCGATCGTGAAGCCCATGGCTTTCATCTGCTCGGCGTGGGTCTGCCAGGCCTGGACCTGGCCGGGCGTGAGTTCGAGGTGAGCGGGGAAAAGCAACTGCTGGGTGGGGATGCCGCCCGTTTCGCCGCGCTCTTCGAGTGCCCGCTTGGCTTCGTTGTAGAGGATGCGTTCGTGGCTGTTGTGCTGATCGATCAACACCAGGCCACCCCGGATCTGGGTGACGATGTAGGTCCGGTGCAACTGCCAGAACGGCGCCGAGTGCAGGGGTGTTTCCGAAACTCCGGCAACCATTCCGTCAATCTCTTCTGCGGATCCGGTGGCCCGCATGGCGGAAGCACCAAACAACTCGCCCTGTCCGGCGGGGACCCCTTTGAATTCGAATCCGGCGGACCCTCCACGCTGGAAATAGCGGCGCAGGTAGTCGTCCTGCGCATCGGCGATCCGTTCGCCGGCCTCGCCCGCGGTGCCCGGTGCCACATCCCCTCTCCAGGGTCTGAGCTCATCCGCTTGTTTCAGACTCAGCCCTTCGCTCAGCGCGTTCTTGAGCCTGCCGAAAATTTCCCTTTCCAGCAGGAGGCGCACCTGGGTTTTGGCCGGGTGCACGTTGACATCGACCTCGCCGTGGGGAACCTGCAAAAATGCGATGACCACCGGGTGGCGGCCCGTCGGAACCACCTCGCGATAGGCCTGAACGATGGCCTGGGAAAGGGCTCGGTTTTCCACCGGGCGTCGGTTGATGAAGATGAATTGCTGCTCGCGGTTACCGCGGGTCCAGGTGGGGCGGGAAGCCAGGCCACCGATGCTGAAGCCCCCTTTCTCCATCTCGAACCGGGCCATGTGTTCCATGACCGAGGCGCCGAACAGGTCGCGGGCCCGATCGGTCAAGGAGCCGGCGGGACGAAGATCCATTGCGATATCGGAACCGGACTTGACGATCCAGCGGATGTCCTGATGGGCCAGGGCAAGCTGGGTCATCAGTTTCATGATGGCCCGTTTTTCCGCCTGGGCCGACTTCATGTACTTGCGTCGGGCGGGCACGTTGTAAAACAGGTCGCGGACGGTGATGGTGGTGCCGGAATTGCGGGGCGCCGGTTCACGGCGGGTGATCTCGCCGCCGGATATCTCGATCAAGCCTCCCAGTTCCTCGTCGGCCAGGCGGCTGACGCAACGGACCTGGCTGACCGAGGCGATGCTGGCCAGGGCTTCGCCCCGGAAGCCGAAACTGGCAACCTGCATGATGTCCGCGGCGGTGGCGATCTTGCTGGTGGTGTGGCGTTCGAAGGCCAGGGGAAGATCGCGGAACCGGATGCCGTGGCCGTCGTCTTCCACGGACAGCGATACCAGGCCGCCTTCTTCCAGGGAGATGGTGATCTGGCGCGCACCCGCATCCAGGGCGTTTTCCACCAGTTCCTTCACGATGGAAGCGGGACGTTCGACCACCTCGCCGGCGGCAATGCGGTCGATGGTGCTGCTGTCCAAAACCTTGATCTTGCCGGGTTGCCTCGCCATGCTGCCTCTCATGCCGCTCCTCATTGGCCGCGAATACGGTTTCCATCCGATCATCGGGTTGCCAAGGGTATACAGGACAGAGGCGGGCGTCAACCGGGCAGGGCTCCGAGCACGGAATTGATGAGGTGGGTCGGGCTGTCTCCCCCACCGGGATAGACCCGTGAAGAGGTTTGCACTGCGAGGCTTTCATTGCCGGTCAAGTTGCGCAGAACGGTGGTGACCCGTCGTTGAAGTCGTGGCAGGGACTGGATGTCCTCGGGTACGATTACCAGAATGGTGCCGTCTTCCAGGCAAGCTGTGTGATCGGAACTGCGCAGGCGACGCGAAATTTCGGCCACCAGGCCGCTGACCGTGGCCGAAGGAGTTGCCTGGCCCGACATACGGAAGGCCACCAGCCCGACCATGGTGTGGTACCGGTCGCAACGGTCCATTTCATTGCGCAGGATTTCGGCCAAGGCGTCCTGGGTTCCGGAATAAGCGACATCGTCCACGGAATCCGAAGTTGAGGTTTGGCCGGAATGGCCTCCAGTCGGACGGCCCGAGGTGACGGAGTCATTTTCGGTGGTCATGGCCAGCAGGGGTAAAAGACGTCTTGCGAATAGGGCGTCGAATTCCGTGAAGCTGGCACCGTCCAAAGGATGCAGCCGCCGTTTGTCCAGCAGGACCAGTCCGGGGAAGGGTTTGTGGGCTTCCAGCGGTACCACCAGCAGCGTGCGACCGGGGCCGGTTTCGCCCGATTCGTCGCGCGATTCCAGAACGGTCGACTGCCAACCGCCTTGGCCCGTGTCATTCAACAGCCGGATGGCCTCATTATTGAGGATTTCGTCATCCTGCAAATCACCCTGGTTGGAAATGTCATCGGCGGTCAGGAGCAGGGCCTTGGTCGCTCCGGTCAGACGGCAGGCGGCGGACAGCACACGTTTCCGGCTCGCTGCTTTGGCAGGTCCTGCGGCCAGTTCAGAAAGGGCGGTGGCCAGGGTGGTCAGTCTGTCCACCTGGTCGGCCGTGGCGGCCCGATCGAGGTAGTCGTTAAGGTGGCGGTTGATCAGGTAGAGAATTTCCCCGCTGATGGAATGAAAATGATGCGCCTTGGCAGCCGAGGAAAATTCGACAGTCAACAGGGCCTTCAGCGGTTCCCGGCCCACCGGGAGATGGAAAACGGATGTTTCGCTGAGGTGGTCGGTGGGATCAATGTCGGCCCGGTCCCCCGGGTGAATGACCAGGGGATTGCCGGAGCTCAGGACATCGGCCTTTTCGGCCAGAGGCGGAGATTCGTATTCGGTTTCCGTCGGATGGGCCAGGAACAGATCACCGTCGTTGGTCAGAACGCCGATGGAGGCGTGGTCGGCGCCGGCGGCGTCCTTGAGGTCTTCGGCCCAGGTGCACAAGGTGGCTGATACCGCTTCGGGAGAACCGGTATCCCGCGTGAATTCATCCTCCATGTAGCGGTACAATTCCCCGTCCCGAACGGTCTGCAAGCGCAGGAACCGGTCCAGAATCATGGCGAAGCGGTGAGTCATGCTTTCAATGGTGGCCAAAGCGTTACCGGCGAGCTTCCCTTCGCCCTCGTTCGCCGAAATGTTCAAAACACCCAGCAGGATGCCCTTCCAGACTATGGGTGCACAGATGGCCTCGGAGATGGATGAACGGTCGCGTTTGGCCCCGGGGTGTTGATTGTCGGTGATGAACACGGCCTTCCGTGATTCGGCCACCTGCCCGGCGATGCCCTGTCCCAAACGAATTCTCGTGCGGTGAACCGTGTGCTGGCTCAACCCGTAGGCAAATGCCACGTACAATTCTTCGGAGTGGCGGTCGAAGAGCATGATCGAACCACTGCCGGCCTTGGTCGTTCGAGTGGCCAGTCCCAGCAGCCATCGCAGCAAGCCTTCACGGTCAAGGGCTTCTTCAATTCTGCTAAGGGTGCGGTGGATGGCCGCGGTTTCCATTTCGAGAAGGTCGAAATCCGTGCGATCAGCGGAACTGTTGCCGGCGAAAACGCCCGGTGTGAAACGGGGCCCGGCCTCATCATCGGTGGAGAATCTGGGATCGGTGAGATTCGGTCCGGCCATGATCCTGGGAAAATCACTGGCGCAGACGGCTTTCAAGGCAAAATCCTTGGCCTGATCAACAATCAAGGCCACTTTGTCGTCAAGGGGAGGATGAATCAAATAGGTGGCCGAACCGGGTTCCAGTTCGGACAGATCCTTGATCACGCGCAGGCCCATGACCTCGGCCAGGCTGGAGCCGATGGAAAACCCCTCGGGATCGATCACGGCCAGAATGCGGGCGTCCCGGCGGGCGGACAGATCCGCCAGCAGGGTAAGCTCCTCTTCCCCCGGGCTCAAAAGAACCACCGGCCATTTGATGATTTCCGCCACTTTTCTCCCGCATATTCCACCGTGAAGGGCAGGCCGTATTGCCTTCCCGAATTCATTATACTGCATATGTTATCGGCGGAGGCCCAGAGCTGTTAAATAATACCTTAAAATAATTTGGAAGAAATTATCTAGTAAGGAGTTGGGTCCTATTCTTCGAGTTGTTTCTTGATCATGTCCAGCCACATGAAGGCGTCCATGGGGCTGATTTTCTCCAGATCGAGGGATTTCAGTGCCTCCAGGGCATCTCTTTCGTTCTCCCGGAACAGGGTCAGCTGGCTGGGGCGTTGGCCCGATTGATCGGCCACCAGCGAGGCCCCACCTGCCGCGGGGTCCTTGGCGGCGCGACGGGCGGGCAGATCACGTTTGTCGGCCGAAGTCAGAGACTGAAGTATCTCCTGGGCTCGGTGCAGGACTTTTTCGGGAAGGCCGGCCAGACGGGCCACATGGATGCCATAACTCTTGTCGCTGCGACCGGGGCCGACCGCGTGCAGGAAAATGATCTTGCCCTCCCACTCCTTGACTTCCAGACGGAGGTTCACCAGGCCGGAAAGTTCGGCCTCCAGCTCCGTCAACTCGTGGTAGTGGGTGGCAAAAACCGAACGCGGCCGGGGTCCTTCGCCCGAGTTCAAGAATTCGGTGATGGCCCAGGCCAGAGAAAGCCCGTCATAGGTCGAGGTGCCTCGACCGATCTCGTCGAGTATTACCAGACTGCGGCTGGTCATCTGGTGCAGGATATGGGCGGTTTCACTCATCTCCATGAAAAAGGTGGATTCCCCGCGGGCCAGGTTGTCGCTGGCGCCGACCCGGGTGAAGATCCGGTCGGTGATCCCGATCCGGGCCGAATCCGCGGGCACGAAACTGCCGACCTGGGCCATCAGGGTGATCAGCGCCACCTGCCTCAGGTAGGTGGATTTGCCGCCCATGTTCGGGCCGGTCAGCAGAAGGATCTGGTGGTCGGTTCCATCCAGCAAGGTATCGTTGGGAATGAAGTCATGGTCCAGTAACTGTTCAACCACCGGATGGCGTCCGCCGGAGATCAGCAGGTCGCAAGAGTCGTCACACTCGGGGCGACAGTACCGGTATTGTTCGGCGAGGTCGGCGAAGGCGAGCATGAGGTCGATGTTGCCCGTCAACAGGGCCGCCTCGCGAATGTCCTTCAACCGCCCCGATATCTTGGCGATGAGGTCCTGGAACAAGCGGGTCTCCAGTTCCTCCGCTTTTTCCTCGGCTTCCAGGATGGTGGACTCGGCTTCTTTGAGCTCTTCGGTGTGAAAGCGGCAGGCGGCGACCAGGGTCTGTTTCTGTTGATAGTGATCCGGAACCTTGTCCAGGTGTTTCTTGGTAACCTCGAAGTAGTAACCGAAGACCCGGTTGAACCCCACTTTCAGGGTGGGGATACCGGTGGTTTCTCGTTCCCGACTTTGCACCCCGGCCAGAAAACTCTTGCTGTCGCTGGCGACCAGGCGGTAACGATCGAGATCTTCATCCAGGCCCACGCTTATGTAGCCTGGTTTGCGGGTGGTGGCCGGAGCGTCCTCGGCGATGGTGGTCAAGATCTCGTTGGCCAGGCCGTCAAATTCGGAGATGCTCTCCAGCCAGCCGACCACCGGGTGTCCGTTGTGGCTGGCGGTCATACCTTGGGTCTTCAGGTCCCCCAGGGCGGCAAGGGTGGCGCCGAGCTGGCGCATCCCGGAAGGACCGATCCTGCCTGCGGCGGCCCGGGCGGAGAGTCGTTCCAGATCACCAATTTTTCCCAGAGTGGAGCGAAGATCCTCACGCCAGTTCCGGTCGTCCAGCGCCGACGCAATCCCCGAGTGCCAGCTGTTGAGTTCGTCCAGGTCGGTCACCGCTTCGGCCAGGCGCATTTCAAGAAGGCGCCGGCCCATGGGGGTCAAGGTCCGGTCGATGTGATGGACCAGAGTGCCTTCGCCCCTGTCCCCACGAAAGGTGCGGAAGATTTCCAGGTTGCGGAGCGTTTCTTCGTCCAACGCCAACCTGTCCACCCGGGCGCTGAAGCGCAAACTCGTCACCTGGTCGGGGCGCCGCAGGGTGAGAGATTCCAGATACCGCAACAGGGCCCCCGCGGCGGTGCACGCCGGTTCACGGCCGGGTTCCTCCAGGCCGAACACGGTCAGGTTGGCCACCTGGAAATGATCCTGGAGGGTCTGTCGGGAAAAGGCGTGATGAAACCAGGCGGAGTTGACCTGGTTGACCACGACACCGCCGAGGGCCGCGCGCCACTTGTTGATCTGTCCGGAATCGGTGTCCTCGGCGACGATGACTTCCTTGACCGGATGCCGCTGGCACAGACTGGCGAGGGTTCCTCTTTCCTGGCCGCAGCGGAATTCACCCGTCGAGGCGTCGAGCAGGGCCCAGCCGTCGAAACCCTCATTCCGGGGCAGCCAGGCCAGGCAGTACCGGCCCGATGGTGAGTCCACGAGTTCGGGGCTGGTGGCGGTGCCGGGGCTGATGATCTCCACCACCTCCCTCTTGACCAGTCCCTTGGCCAGGGCGGGATCCTCCACCTGCTCACAGATGGCCACGGTCAGTCCATGACTGAGCAGTCGCGTCAGGTAGGTATCGAGGGCGTGGTACGGCACCCCGGCCAGTGGTACGGGATGATCACTCTTGGCGTCGCGACTGGTCAGGGTCACACCAGCCACGGTGGCCAGGGTCTGGGCGTCCTCGAAAAAAGTTTCATAAAAATCACCCATCCGGAACAGGAGCAGGGAACCCGGATGTTTGGCCTTGATGGCCAGATACTGGGTCAACATGGGTGTGGTTTTCGGCCCGGTCGCCTTTATGGCGCTGGTTTTTTTCCGGCTGGGTTTCTTGTTTGCGGAGGGGTTGGCCATGATAAGGGCTCAATCGTTCCCGTTGGTGGGCCCCGTGAGATCGGCAACGATGACATCCATGTCGAGCTCGTCCTTCAGGCGCTCAGCTTCGTGGCGGGCCAGGGCTGGATTGACGAAGGAGCCGGTCCGGAGCTTGTACAGAAATTGCCCGCGCGCGTCCCGGACTTCATCAATGCGCAGATCAGGTAGCTGCCGCCGATAACGTCGGAGGAATTCCAGAGCCAGGCCCCGATCGCTGAAGGCACCCAGTTGAAGGGCATATCGGCCCCGAACGGGTTCTGCCTGGCGTTCCGCCTGGGTTGACCCTTCGGCGGGAGTCATGGCAGCCAGTTCCTCCTGCTGCTCCCGGCGCATACGTTGAATTTCCAACATGGCCAGGCTGCCCATATTTTCACGGGCAAGAGCCCGTTCAAGATCGACGGCCTCTTGCTCACGGCCTTCGGCACGCAGAGCCCGCCACTGTCCCCCGGCGATCCGGGGATGGGGATCGGATCCGCCGCCGCCGGTGGCCGAATCGAAATACCTCAGGGCCAGTGCCGCATCCTTCTGCTGCAGAGCAATGTCACCCAGATAAAACCTGGCCAAAAGAAACGCCTGGTCCTGGGGTTTGACCGAGGCCAGCATTTCCCGGGCCTTCTGCAGGTTGCCCAGGGCCCGGATAGAAAGCGCAGCCCGCAGGTACAATTCACCCGGCAGATTCCCCTGGTCCTGCTCCAGAAAGGGAGCCAAGGCCTGGAGGCTGGCCTGGTAGTGGCCCAGGCCGAATTCGATGTCGGCGATTTCCAGGCCCATGCGGATTCGGACCGGGTCGGGCAGCCGTCCATCGTCCAGTCCCTCCCGCAACATCACCAGGGCGTTGGCAGGATCATCGGCCAATCGTACCTGCCACAGGGTGGCTTCTCCGGCCTGGAATCCCTCGGCCCCTTGCTCCATGTTCAAGCGGGCTTCTTCATATTTCGCGTTCCGGAAAAGTTCCAACACGGTGTCGCGAGACGCCAGGGCAGGAACACTGATCACCAGAGCGAGGAAGAAAACTTTCCCAAGCCCCAGGGATAAAATGGTCGACCTGAGTTTAACGGCCACCTCAGGATACCTCCGCCTGGATGGGGCCCGCGCCATAGGTGTGAAACCCATGACAGGAAGGGCAGAACCAGCGGATCCGCTCTTCATGGTTGCCGCAGTCGCGACACACCCAACCTTCATGTGGCTGGGGCATGCTCAACATGGACCAGACCTTGGCGAAATCGCTGTCCGGAACATCGGCCGCGAGCATCTTGAGATAAGGAGCGGCGGCATCTGGCGTGAAATTGCGGCGGCCGGCTTTGCTCTCCAAAAGACGCAGCCCGTTTTCTCGTTGGCCCAGTTTTTCGTAGAGCATGGCCAGGTCGATCCAAAGGGAAGGCGGGGCGTTTTCAGATTGGCAAGCCCGTTCGAGGATGGGCATGCTGCGGGCGAACTGGCCCGACGCCAGTAGGACTTCCTGGAGAAGAGGCAGAAAAACGTCCAGTTCTTCGGGACTTTCCAGAAGGCTGTCGCTGGCGATGGAAACGGCAGTGGCGGGGTCATTCTGAACCGCCGCCCCGATGGCGCGAACCAGGGCGCTGCGCGAGGCGGTGCCCGCAATGTTCTTGACGTCCTTGAGTCGCGAGTTGGCTTCGCCGGATTCGCCGGCCAGGGCGTGGGTCAGAGCCCGGTCGAGTTGGTAACTGGCATAGGCGGATAGGAACCAGGGCCGATCTTTATCCAGACTGTGCCGGGCGGCATTTTTGAGGGTCCGGCCCGCTTCGGGGAAGTCCTCCATGCCGTGCCATTGGGTAAAGCGGGTCTTCCAGTATTGGGGGCGCGTCATGGCCTGTTTGGGCAGGGAATCCAGGACATCGCGGGAACCTTCCCACTGCCGGAGCGCGTTGAGATCCTTGGCCAGGGAAAGGCCCACCCACATTTTCTGGGTCGGGGTCAGATCGGACCGGACGGTAAGCCCCCGGTGCAGGACGGCGGCGCGCTCGGCATCGCCCTGGATCCGCAGCAGGTTTCCCAGTTGATAGAAAGGCTCGGCCGCTTTGGGGTTGTCATGGACCATCTTGTGAAGCAGGGCCCCCGCTTCGTCCAGATTGCCCTCGATCCAGTGTTCCAGAGCATGGGAATAGTCGTCCCCGGAGACCGGCTGTTTGGTGTCGCGGAATGACAGATAGATCGCCACCGCGGCTGCCGCCAGTACGACGATACCGACAACTACGGGAAGAATGCTACTCACCTTGGTTCTCTCCCGCCTGGGGCTTGTCGGCATCCGGTCCGGAATCGGGTTTCAGCGGCAGAGTCCGCAGATCCGCGATTTCGCGATCCTTGGCTGCTTGTTGCCGCTTGAGCTGTCCGATCTCCCGGTGGAACTTGAATTCCCGGAAGGCGGCGAGCAGAAAACTCGACGCGAAGCCCAGAAGAAAACTGACAACCACGATCCAGTAGATGGAAATGCCCAGATAGGCTTTGCCGAAGAAGTTGATGTCCACGCTCTGCTCGCTGTTGGTGACGAAGAAAAAGACCAGCGCGAATAGAAGTGCCAGAAAGAGAACTCCCTTGAAAACCCACACGGTATTACCTCTTTCTTCCCGGCCGGGTCGGGAATATGTCAGTCCAAAAGTACGCCCTCGAAGGTGGTGTTGGTGCAACCGGTGACCCGCAGGGTGACCTGCTGCCCGACCTCGAGCGAAACGTCATGCAAGACAACCTTCCGGTTGTTTCCGGTTCTCAGCCGCCAGCTGCCCGCCGGTCGGCGGGCTTCCCCTTCGGCGATCGCTGTCCATGTCTGACCAACCTGCCGGGCCGCTTCGACGTTCCAGATATCTTCCTGGACTTTGATGAGTTCGGCAAGCCGCCTTTTCTTTTCCTCAAGCGGGACATCGTCCTCCAAACGCGCCGCGGGCACCCCGGGCCGTTCGGAGTATTTGAAGGAGAAAAGCTGATCGTACTTCACCCGGCGGA
>RCNC010002312.1_pt1 | contig 12725 bp, 14 predicted proteins | sample 2041301 | NCBI WGS metagenome assembly RCNC01 (sample SAMN09708231, study PRJNA481090) | Marine sediment metagenome, whole genome shotgun sequencing project. | biome: marine sediment; feature: ocean; material: sediment; isolation source: Sewage treatment plant 13A marine sediment (STP13A) ... | reverse complement strand
TCGCACCCCCACTGGTGCACAAAATCTACGAACCGAGCCATCACGGGGATACCGCGTTTTTGTTTGCCGCAAAAAATGGTGTGAGGGCGCACCATTGGCGGTTCGGAAACATGCCGCCGGTCGAAGGCTTAGCTGATGCGGATTTAAAGATGATCGTGGCTTACGTGCGAGAGTTACAGCGCGCCAATGGAATAAATTAATCAGAGGGTATATCGGATATGTACACCAAAACTTGGATTGCAGCCGTCGGGCTTGCATCGATAGGTGTTGCGGCCTTGGCACACGGGGGGGCAACCGGTATCGTGAAAGAGCGCATGGACGGGATGTCCGCAATGGGCAAAGCCGTGAAAGTGCTGACGCCCATGATGCGCGGTCAAACACCCTATGATGCAGATCAGGTGCGTGCTTCGGCCGACGTGATGATTGGGCATGCCGGTGAACAAATGACTCGTCTTTTCCCTGAAGGAACCGGCGGCAAGCCATCCGCGGCGCTTCCCTCCGTTTGGAAGGATTGGGAAGCATTCACCGAACTGGCAGAGCAGTTGGGAAGGTATGCCGAAGGCATGAAGCTTGGAGCAGACAATGGATTGAGTAAAGATCAGGCTCAACAAGGCGCATCGATGATGGGTGACAACGCGAACACCATGATGGGGTCCGGCACAACCGCCACAATGGGCGGTGGTATGATGGGCTCTGAAATGCCAATGACAGCTGAAATGTTTGCCTCGATGCCGACGGATATGGCTTTTACCGCTGTCGCACAGACCTGCTCTGCCTGCCATCAAAAATTCCGCGCGGAGGATAAGTGATCCCATGCGGGTTTGGGCATGGGTCATCGGGGCGGGAGCTTTCGTCGGATTTGGCGTGATCGCGGCAACCGTTGTATGGCCGATTGGAATCGGCGTGGCCAAGATCACCCTGACCGGCGATGTGAACCGCGGGGCCTATCTCGCGCGCGCCAGCGGTTGCATCGCATGCCACACGAATACTGAGGCCGGCGGCGCGCCGTTGGCCGGCGGTGTCAAGCTGGATACGCCCTTTGGAGCTCTTTATTCAGTGAACCTAACCACTGATCCGACCTTTGGTATTGGCGATTGGACGATCAAAGAGTTTGCCAAGGCAGTGCGGCAGGGGATCTCGCCCGAGGGGGAGTCTTACTATCCGGCCTTCACCTATCCGTTTTATGCCAATTTCACCGATCAGGATGTCGCCGATCTGTGGGCCGCTTTTCAGACCGTGCCACCTGTTGCTGAACCTGCTCCTAAACACGAAATGCCTTTTCCGTTTAACCAACGTTGGGGCCTAAAGCTCTGGCGTGCTGCATTTCTGCAACCGCCCCATACCGAGCCAGTGCTCGGCAATAGCGACCTATGGAATAGAGGTCGCGAGCTTGTCGGTGGGGCAACTCACTGTGCCGCATGTCACACCTCCCGCAATTTTCTCGGTGCCCGAAAAAGCGATAGCGAGCACTTCGCGGGCAACTCCAACTTGCCCGGTGGTAGCAAGGCGCCGGCGATTGACTACGAAACGCTTCAGTCGCGCGACTGGACTGTCGACACGCTGGCCTACGCATTGGAAACTGGGATTATGCCGGATGGCGACACCTTTGGCGGCTCGATGAGCGAAGTTGTCCTGCAAGGTACACGGTTTCTGACACCGGAAGACAGACAGGCAATTGCGACCTATTTAATGGACGATCACGACGGAGGATGATCCGAAACACGGGTATTCCGATTGCGAACCACCTTACGAGGAACGATAACATGAACCTGTCACGACGGGGTTTTTTAGTAAGTACTGCAGCTGTATTGGCCGCCCGTCCAGCTTTGACCCAAGTGGCAACCCCTGGTCTGATTCTGAATGCAGGCGTTGCGGATGTGCAGTTGCTGCCCGAAACCTATGGCAAGACCACGATCTGGGGCTTTGATGCCACCTCGCCCGGCCCGGAAATACGCGTTAGGCAGGGTGCACGTGTGCAACGCACGCTCACGAACAACCTTCCGCAGGCGACCTCGACTCACTGGCACGGGATCCGAATATCTAACGCGATGGATGGCGTGGCGGGCCTGACCCAGACAGCCGTCCCGCCGGGCGCAAGTTTTGAGTATGACTTTGTTGCCCCTGATGCGGGCACCTATTGGTATCACGCTCATAATCGTTCTTTTGAGCAAGTGGCACGCGGCCTTTACGGGGCACTGATTGTCGAAGAGCCAGAGCCTTTGGATGTGGACCGCGAAGAGGTTTTGATCTTCGATGACTGGCGTATCGATCCGGAAACAGCCCAAATTGATAGTGAATTCGGGGCTTCGCATGACACGAGCCATGGGGGTCGACTAGGAAACTACATCACGACCAACGGGATCTATAATCTGGCGCTTGATGCCCGCCGCAATGAACGACTACGGCTGCGATTAATCAACGCTTCAAACGCCCGCATCTTTGCTCTGCGCCTTGAAGGTTTGGATGGTTGGACTGTCGCGCTTGATGGAATGCCACTAGTTGCACCTCAAAAAGTGACTGACACGATTTTTCTGGGATCGGCACAACGCGTCGATCTGATAGTAGACGTCGTCGCAGATGTGGGGGAGACAGCCCATATTGCCCAGCTGGACCGCGATGAAACTTTCAGCCAGGTGGCGTTTGAGGTTCGGTCGGGCGGAACTGGAACCAAACGTGGCGCGCCCGTACCGCTGCCACCGAACCCACATCCGGTGGTGGATTTGAACAACGCCAGAGCGCTGACTTTAAGAATGGAAGGCGGGGCAATGGGCGGACTTAGCTCGGCGACCTTGGGCGGCGAGTCGAAAACCATGCGCGAAGTAGTTGATTCCGGGCGGTACTGGGCATTCAACGGCGCGGCCGACGGGCTGGATGGTCCGCCTTTGGCCAAATTGACACGAGGTGAGCACGTACGAATTACCATCGCGAATGAAACAGCCTTCCCGCATGTGATGCACCTGCATGGCATGCATTTCCACGAAATTAGTGAAACCGGACGCTTGGGACCGCTTCGCGATACGACATTGATCGACCGGGGAGCTGAGCGCGAGATCGCCTTTGTGGCGAACAATCCCGGGCAATGGCTGTTGCATTGCCATATGCTGTCACATGCGGCGTCCGGCATGAGTACTCGGATCGTTGTGGCATGAAGCGACGCCTTTCATATGGTGGACTGGCAGTAGTCGCTCTTGCGGCTGGAGCTGCTTTTGTCTGGGCAAGTTCGACTGAGGAGCCATCTTCTGCGGCTGACTATCCTGTTGATCTGGCTGCAGGTGAAGCGCTCTATGCCGAGACCTGCGCATCCTGCCACGGTGCTAATCTGGAAGGACTGGGGGACTGGCGTAGTCCGGGACCAGATGGTCGTTTGCCTGCCCCGCCCCATGATAAGACCGGTCATACTTGGCACCATCCCGATAGCCTGATTTTCACTTACACCAAGCTCGGTGGCAAAGAGGCTTTGGCTGAACAAGGGGTAGATTTCAACAGTGGCATGCCCGGTTTTGGTGATCAACTCAGCGATCCGGAAATATGGAACACTATCGCATACATCAAATCCACATGGCCGGACCGCATCCGAACGATACAGGCAGAGCGTACGGCGGCGGACATAAGCGCACGAGGAGAATAGAGATGAAGACACTTTTGGCCAGCACCGTAATGTTGCTCCTCCCACTCTCGGTATTTGCACATGAGCTAAACGAGGACCGGATAAAGGAATTGGTTCTCGAAGCGATCCGCGAAAATCCGGAGATTGTGCTTGAGGCCGTGCAGATCATCGAAGAGCGACAACAAGCCGATCAAACCGTAGCGGCAGAACAAGTGCTCTCCGCAGAGAGGGCGGCACTAGAACAAGACCCCAATGCGCCGGTGCTTGGAAACCCCAATGGTGATGTAACGGTTGTGGAATTTTTTGACTACAACTGCCCCTATTGCCGTCGAGTCAAACCGCATATTGAAGCCCTATTGGCCGCTGATCCAAATGTCAGGGTGGTTTATCGCGAGTGGCCTATTCTTGGGGAAGGATCTGTTTTTGCAGCGCGGGCTGCCTTAGCATCACGCCAACAGGGCAAATATGAAGAATTTCATTGGGCTATGATGGAGATCAACGGACGTGCCGAGGAAGCGACTGTAATCCGTGTCGCCGAACAGGTGGGCCTTGATATTGAGCAATTGCGCCGCGACATGGATGGACCGGAAATCGCCGAGCATATCGAAACATCGATGCGTCTCAGCCGTGCACTGGGGTTCAACGGCACCCCATCTTTTGTGATTGGGGATAGTCTTGCACCGGGCCTGATCGAGGCTGATCAGATGATCGAGTTGGTCAAACAAGCCCGCGCCTCCAACTAGGCAGTAGTCGCCGCGTAGCCCAAGTCTGCAATAGCTTGCTGCACATTGGCCTGCGGCAGCTTGAATCTATCGAAGGATCGACCATGACAGGCATCACAAAAAGTCGGGTAACGCAGGTCCTAGGCATCGCAGTCGGTATGACACTGCTGGCAGAGGTGATTTACTTCATCGTATGGGGTCTTGTGCTTTTCCCGGGGGGCAGCGTTTTCAACAAGGTTGTCTGGACATTCACCTGCGGCATTGGCATGGGCGCGGTGATCGGTGCTTTGGTTCTCGTCTTCGTCGAGGGAACGGCATCAGGTCGGCCCGCGATCTTTCAGGCGGCTCTTACGATGTTCGGGGTCGGTGCCTATTGTACAGTGCTTTGCAGTGGAATTGACGCCTCAGTCAATTACTTCGGAGGCGCGGAAAACACCGCTCTGTTCGTGACCGGCAGCATCATACCGGCAGCCCTTGGAGGACTTTTCTTTGGGTGGGTACTCTACGGGATCGGTCAGTAGTGACCACGCCTGACCTGTCAGGCCGATATCTGAAACCGAGTCGTTTCTTCGTTACGTCGGGTTCGCCGGGCGCTCACTTTAGATCCTCATTCAAGTGTATTAGCGCGTCAAGTGGGGCTTCCGGTAAGGCAGTGGCCGAACATGATGTCTGACGAGCACAATGCTCTGAGGGCTGCTCTGCAAACTAACCGGAGGGCTTCGGCCCTCCACAAGTCTCTGAAAAGGGAAGCGAAATGAAAATAAACAAACAAACAATATTTCGCCTCGTCGTGGTGGCCTTGCTGGCAGTAACTGCATTTTACGTCGGATCTATCTTGGTGAAGGTTGCGCAACACCGCGCAGAGGACGCAGCCAATGAAGAAAAAAGGTCGGAATATTACCAGAGGTACAAAAAGCTATGCGAAAAAGATCTTTCGGACAGAGAAAAGGACGGCGAAATCGTCGTTTCATTAGATCTAAGCGATTGCATACACGAGAGGATGGTGAATTTTTTCGGAAAATGAATTGAAATTTTAAAACGAATTAAGATGACCGTCGCGGTCAACTCGACCAAAAGCTTGCGCATGGGCACGGCGGTTGGGTTGGTGAACGTACCACGATTGATCGGGTGTGTCTCTGACTGCTGTACCGATATATTAAATCAGTGCCGGTACCGCCATGTCAATTCAGGCAACTGTAGCCTCGTAGCCCTCCGCCTTTAGTGCTTCGATCAGTGCTCCGTCAGTTTCTGCGCTTTGGATACTGACGGTCCGGTTCCCCAGAGCAACGTCAACGTGGGCACCAGGGTCAACGCCCGCTACCGCTTTTTGTACCGCAGCCTTGCAGTGGCCACAGCTCATACCGGGAACATTTAGTTTGGTCACCGAATTCTTCCTATGTTGCCTGCTTTCGCCCTCAAAAGGTCCAGCGCTGGAAGGTCAAGAAAGAAATATTCAGTTATTTTTTGGATAATCCTTGACCCTCCACCTACAGGAGCCCTTAGCACTGTATGAGAATCACACGGCAATAGGTTGAAATAAATGGACGTTCAAAACACCACAGCTATTCAGATCGAAGGTATGACCTGCGCATCCTGTGTTGGTCGGGTGGAGAAGGCATTGTTAGCCATTCCAGGGGTTGGCAGCGCCTCGGTCAACCTTGCGACGGAGACTGCACATGTCAGTTATGATGCCGCGGTCGACACATCAGTTCTGACGCAAACTCTGGCCGATGTCGGCTATCCTGCGGTTATCGACGAGGTGACGCTGGAGATTGAATCAATGACGTGTGCCTCCTGTGTCGGCCGGGTTGAGAAGGCGCTGAAAGCGGGCAGCGGGGTTCTGGACGCTTCGGTTAATCTGGCGACGGAAACCGCTCTGGTGCGCTATGTGGCCGGAGTGACAAGCACGTCCGAAATCGCGGCACTGGCGAGCAATGCCGGGTATAAGGCGAAAGCCAAATCGTCTGACCGGGCGGATAAGGCCGACCGCAAAGCCACCGAGATCAAGTGGCTCGGGCGCATGACGCTGATTGCGGTGATTTTCGCGCTTCCGGTTCTGGCGCTGGAAATGGGCAGTCATTTCATCCCAGCAGTGAATGTGTTTGTGGCTGAGGTGATCGGCACGCAAAACAACCGGCTGATCCAGTTCGCGCTGACCACAGTGGTGTTGCTTGGGCCGGGTCTGCGGTTCTACACTAAGGGTTTCCCGGCGCTTTTCAAAGGCGCGCCGGACATGAATTCGCTTGTGGCGCTAGGCACTTCCGCTGCCTACGGGTTTTCGCTGGTGGCGACATTTGTGCCAGGATTGCTGCCGGCAGGGACGGTGAATGTCTACTTCGAGGCCGCCGCCGTCATCGTTGTGCTGATCCTGCTGGGGCGTTTTCTGGAAGCTCGCGCCAAAGGGCGCACCGGCGAGGCGATACGCAAACTTGTCGGCCTGCAAGCCAAGACCGCACGGGTCGAGCGGGGTGGTCAGGTCATTGAGTTGGCAATCGAAGAGATTGTGCTAGGGGATGTGATCCAGGTGCGCCCCGGCGAAAAGATTGCGGTGGATGGCGAGGTTCTGACCGGGGCGTCCTACGTCAATGAAAGCATGATCACCGGGGAGCCTATTCCAGTGGAAAAGACCGTCGGTACAAGCGTTGTCGGCAGCACGGTGAACGGTACCGGCGCGCTGACTTATCGCGCCACAAAGGTGGGCGACGACACCATGCTGGCGCAGATCATCAAGATGGTCGAACAGGCGCAAGGGGCGAAACTGCCAATCCAGGGACTGGTGGACAAAATCACCGCCGTGTTCGTGCCGATCGTCATAGGGGTGGCAACGCTGACAGTTCTGGTTTGGCTGGCGTTTGGGCCGGATCCGGCGCTGGGTCTGGCGCTGGTGGCCGGTGTATCTGTGCTGATCATTGCCTGCCCCTGCGCGATGGGGCTGGCAACACCGACCTCGATTATGGTGGGCACCGGGCGCGCCGCCGAAATGGGCGTGTTGTTCCGCAAGGGCGATGCGCTGCAAATGCTTCAGGAGGCCACGATTGTGGCGGTGGACAAGACCGGCACCCTGACCGAGGGGCGCCCGGCGCTGACCGATCTGAGCGTGGCGGACGGGTTTAAAGACGACGATGTGCTGCGGTTGGTGGCGGCGGTTGAAACCACATCTGAGCACCCGATTGCCGAGGCGATCGTGCAGGCCGCCAAAGCCAAGGGGTTTGATTTGCCTGAGATAGGCGATTTCACCTCGATCACCGGATACGGGGTTCAGGCCAGTGTCGAAGGTAAGGTTATCCTTATCGGCGCCGACCGTCTTATGGTGCGCGAAGGTGTTGAACTTGGGTCGCTCGCCAAGGACGGTGAGGCCCTTGGCAAAAAGGGCAAATCGCCGCTTTATGCCGCCATTGACGGCAAGGCCGCCGCTGTCATCGCTGTGGCCGATCCGATCAAGGCCAGCACCCCGGCCGCAATTGCCGCGCTGCATCATCTGGGGCTGAAAGTGGCGATGATCACCGGCGACAATCAAGGGACAGCCGACGCCATCGCGCGCGAACTTGGCATCGACCACGTAGTTGCCGAGGTGTTGCCGGAAGGTAAAGTTGCAACTCTGGAGGCGCTGCGCGCGAACGGACAGAAACTGGCCTTCGTCGGGGACGGTATCAACGATGCCCCTGCGCTGGCAGTGGCCGATGTCGGCATCGCCATCGGCACCGGCACCGATATTGCTATCGAGGCTGCTGATGTCGTGCTGATGTCGGGCGATCTGCGTGGTGTTGTGAATGCGTTCGCGGTCAGCCAACGCACGATGAGCAACATTAAGCAAAACCTGTTCTGGGCATTTGGGTACAACACCCTGCTGATCCCAGTCGCTGCCGGTGTGTTGTATCCGATCAGCGGTGTTCTATTGTCGCCGGTATTGGCTGCTGGCGCAATGGCGCTGTCCAGCGTGTTCGTGCTGACTAATGCGTTGCGCCTGCGCTGGGTCAAACCAGCCATGCAAGAGCCGGACCAGCCCGCCGCCCAATCAGACGCCGTATTGAAAATTGCGGCAGCCGAATGAGAAAGGAAAACCAATGAATATTGGCAACGTGTCAACCTTGTCCGGGCTTCCGGTAAAAACCATCCGCTATTACGAAGAGATCGGTCTGGTCCGCCCGCTGCGCGACGCCAACGGTTACCGGGCGTTTCGTGACCAGGAGTTGCATAAACTGGCATTCCTGGGCCGCGCCCGCTCGCTGGGATTTACCATCGAAGACTGCCGTGCGCTGGTGGCGCTGTATGACGATAAAACCCGTGCCAGCGCCGATGTGAAACGCATCGCGAACGAACATCTTGAGCATATCGAAACCAAAATTGCCGGCCTGGAAGCCATGCGCGACACACTTTCGCATCTGATTGATGAATGCTCCGGCGACCACCGGCCCGACTGCCCGATCCTCAAGGATCTGGGCGGGTTTGAAAACTAGGAGGACGTGCAGCGTATGTCAGAGTTCTTAGTTTATTCTGGTGGCCCTCATTGCGACTACACGTCACTCAAAGTTGCCCCATTACCACCAACGTCTCGTGGGTACGAATATGGCGGAAGCGACACGATGCCCTGCGCTTGCGCCAAGTCAAACCGCCCATGTCTGAACGAAAGATGCCCGCAACGGAACAAGCCAACCTCTCCTCGCAACCCGCATAATAGGAGCTACAGATGAACATTGGAGAAGTTGCCGAACGTGCAGGCCTACCGCCGAAAACCATTCGATACTACGAAGATATTGGCCTCATTCGCCCATTGCGGAGCGACAATGGCTACCGTGCCTTTCAAGCAAAGGATCTGCACAAACTGGCCTTCCTTGGCCGTGCGCGTGCACTGGGGTTTTCCATCGAAGACTGCCGCAACTTACTGGCGCTTTATGACGACAGCACGCGCGAGAGCGCGCAGGTCAAGCAGATTGCTGAACAACATTTGACCCAGATCGACGAAAAGATCGCACAGTTGCAATCCATGCGAAACACGCTAGCTCTTTTGGTAAAGTCCTGCCATGGCGATCACAGACCAGATTGCCCGATCTTGGAGGATTTGTCGGCTAACCTACGGTGAACAATGGATCGAATTGGAAGGGCTTTTTTGTGATTGGTAGATTCTTGCTGAAATTTGCAGCGGCAACAGCATTCACATTCTCTTCTTTCATGAGCGTTGCCTATGCGGACAGCCGAAACATCTCCTTCGACCGGAGCTGGAAGGAGCAGGGTTTTCTGCGGCTTTTTTCCAATGACTATGGGCTGCGTGGACGTCAGCTTGACGTCGTTTCCGATGGAACGGTCTCTGTCCTTTGGCGACCTTTGGATCCGGGGCACGGTGGAGCTGGGCAAGCGAACTGGGATTGGAGTGTGACTGAAGGGGTCCGCCCGACGGACCTGACCCAACGCGGCGGCGACGACCGCAACCTCGCACTTTATTTTGTGTTTGTTGATCCGCAGACCTCCAAAAGCTTAAACCGGAATTCTGCACGCAAAATTCTGAACAGTCCCGCGACCAAAACGCTGGTCTATGTCTGGGGCGGCAACCACCCCAAAGGCGCGCTGCTGCCAAGCCCTTATTCAGCGGGGCTCAAGACTAAAGTGTTGCAAACTGCCCAAATTGGCAGTTTTGCAGAAGCGGTAAATCTTGACCGGGACTTTGCCGTCGCGTTCGGCGACGCGCCCAAAGTACTGGTGGGGCTGGCTGTGACCGCTGACAGCGATGACACTAAGGGACGCATCCGTGCCTCAATTGAAGGTTTAAGTCTGCGGTGACGATTGCCAAAAGTGCCCTGCAAAGAGTCCGAGTATCGCCCAGGCCGCCATGCTAGTCCCCAAGGCTCGCGCTGCAAATAACGCCCCTATTTCTGTAGGAACCGTGCCCAGAAATACCTCGGGCTCAGGAGCGCCGTATGCATGTGGAACGATTAGCAGAGCAATAGCGCTTAGCCACATCGGCCAACCGCGACCAAAGGCGATAAGCCACAGGGCAAGTCCCGCGCAGGCTACTGTTGCGAACCACCAGATTTGCCGGGCACTCACCTCAGCGGTAGCTACGCCGGGGACTTCGGGTGCCATGGAAAAGCCGGGAGCCATGTTGATGACCACAAACCCGGCAACTCCCCAAATTAGCCCGGTTTTGGGGTTTATCTCAAATTCATAGTGTTCGCTTGCCAGAACCATCAACGGTAAAAGAATAAGGCCGTATCCTGTGAATAAAAACATTGTGAACAGGACATTGAGTCCATCGCGGGCAATATCAACTTCGCCCAAATCCTGATGCGCGGAGACGTTCGACGCAGCACCGAAGTGAACCAGTTGGCCAGTTTCGTAGAGTTCGGCATGCAGCAACACGGGCTGGACGAACACCAGTTGAAGAATGCCGGCCGCAAATCCTGCCCCTGCTCCAGCGAACAGCGCGCTGGTCAGAAATCTCTGGATCATTCTAGTGGCAAGGGAAGCCGTTGGCGTGACGTGTATCATGCGCCGAATTGTGCAGCGTGGAAGCTTGCACATGGCCTGAGAACACTACAATCGCAGCCCCAAACAGCATCGAGAATACAGCGGCGCCCAGCAAGGATTTGCTTTGTGTGGTAGTCAATGTCCGGATTGTCATATCAATCTCCTTCCCATCGCATCCGATGGAGTATCTTGAGTGAGTCCAAGCAGGACTCCCAGGTTACAGTGGCGGCGGCAGGTTAGGCGTTTGTCCTCACTGCATTCCCCTTAACTGTTGCGGGTGTTAGCACAGAACTGGAATGTCCTTTCTGTCTGCCTCTTTGAGCATTGAGTCAATTGCTTACCCCCGTTTCACGTCCAGCCCGCTTGAAAGCGTCCAAAACCATCTGCGACGTCAGGAGTTCTGACAGCACAATCCCGTCAGGTGCACCGGGGCCATAGATGATGTTGAACGGAATCCCAAAACGATTGTGCGTTTCGAGATATCGCGAAATCGCAGGATCCGGGCGGGTCCAGTCCGCTTGCATCGCAACATTGGTTTTTTCTCGCAGGACACTTGCGATCGGCTCTCTATCCAACACGAGCGCTTTGTTGGCTTTGCATGTCAGGCACCAGTCTGCGGTGACGTCAACAAAAACCGTTTTCCCCTGCGACACGAGGCGTGGGATTTCGCTGTGGTCAAACGCTGTCCAGTCTTGCGTGGTTTTTTGCGGCGAAGGTTCTTGGGAAAAGCTCGATGCGGTTACGAGGGCCAAAATGGCGATCCCTGTAAGAGACACTGATCGAGCGAAGGCACCTAACACTGACAAAGTTGCGAAGACAACGAAACCTAATGCAAACGCCAGAACAGTTCCCGCGACCCACGGCCCCGAAACACCGCTCAGGACCCAGAGCAACCAAACCGCGGTCAGGGCCAGCAATAGCCCCAAAATCCATTTGATCATCGCCATCCAGCGTCCGGGCCTCGGGAGAAGTTTGATCCATTCCGGTCGAACCGCAAACAGCAAATATGGCAGGGCCAGCCCAAGCCCAAGCGCCGTAAAGACCATCACGACATCAATCGCCCGACCAGTCAGCGCAAATGCGATAGCAGTGCCAAGAAACGGCGCGGAGCACGGCGTGGCAAGAACGGCAGCGAAAGCACCGGTCGCGAAATCTCCGACATAGCCTTCGCGGCCGCTTGAGCGTGCCAGACGGGACTGCAAGCCGAAGGGAAGGGATATCTCGAACAACCCGAGCAGATTTGCCGCAAAGACAGCGAGAACCATGAACATGATCGTCAGAAAGACAGGGTTTTGAAACTGTAGCCCCCACCCTACGCTGATTCCTGCGGTCTGCAGGATCAGTACGCCGACCGCCAGGACCCACATGAACGAAAGGACACCAAGTGCAGACATCAGAAATCCGACACGCACCACATGCGCTGATCGGTTACTATGGTTCAGAACCGAAGCAAGCTTGATCGACAAGACCGGTAGAACACACGGCATGACGTTCAGGATCAACCCTCCAAGAAAAGCCAAACCTGCAATCGAGATAATCTGGATGATATTGGGCAGGGATCCCGCAATTTCGTAAGGTGGTGTGGCAGCTGTTTCTGACCAGTCTGGTTCTGCCGTTAGCGCACGTGTCCCATCAGTGATGGTCACGCGCAGCGCCGGAATGTTGTCATCTCGCGCCAAGAGTGGCAGCCGCGCCCAAAGGTCTGTCCCGGATGCACTGATCCGAATATCTGGTTTGCCAAAGGTGAAAAAGGATCCCATCTCGGGGAAAATATCCGGGGTACGGAAGGCTGCTGAGCTGCTGGCCGTGACCACAAGCACGTCGTTAGCCATAGCTGCCGACGTTACGAGGATGTCGCTGGCCGAAGGAATATCAGGTATCTGCTCTGCGAATTCCGTGACCAGTGCCGCTGCTTGCGTATCGATTCCTATGCC
>RCNC010002311.1_pt1 | contig 12725 bp, 11 predicted proteins | sample 2041301 | NCBI WGS metagenome assembly RCNC01 (sample SAMN09708231, study PRJNA481090) | Marine sediment metagenome, whole genome shotgun sequencing project. | biome: marine sediment; feature: ocean; material: sediment; isolation source: Sewage treatment plant 13A marine sediment (STP13A) ... | reverse complement strand
TATAAGGCACCAGCTTTCATGGATGATTGGTTAAAGTAATTAACGTATTTTTAGGAACAAGAAAATCCAAGTGTTATATATTTACCTTGATTTTTATAGTTTATATGGATATTGACTGTTTACCTTTTAAGCAAACTGGATATTTTTCCGATTTGATTTGTGATTATATTGATAACCAGGAAAGCCTGAATCCTTTTTATAATCGCTTTCCAAAAATTGAGAACTTTAAGGACCAGATTGAGGAAAAATCGGCTAATTATCCAGATGAAAACAGGTCAATTTTATATGATGCACTTCAAACACAGTATAAAGGGATATCAATCTCCAAAAAGACAAAGGAAAACCTAATACTGCTCAAGAAACCTATAACATTCACAGTTGTTACAGGGCATCAACTAAATTTATTCACGGGTCCGTTATATTTTCTTTACAAGATAATATCTACGATTAATCTTACGGTTCAATTAAAGAAAAGGTACCCAAAATTCAATTTTGTACCTGTCTATTGGATGGCTACTGAAGACCATGATTTTGACGAAATAAACTATTTCAATTTCAATGCTAAAAAAATTCAATGGAATAGGGAGGCGTCTGGGGGAGTTGGACGATTAAGTACAGATGGCCTACAGAAAATTTCTAAAGCGTTCGCGAATGAATTGGGGGCTGGTAAAAATGCTGAAATTCTTAATAGCTTATTTGAAAAAGCGTATGTTGAACACGATAATCTTACGAGTGCAACTCGATTTCTGGCCAATGAACTTTTTGGTGAATTAGGGCTTGTTATTATTGATGGCGACAATAAGGATTTGAAGAAATTATTGGTTCCATATGCCAAAAGGGATATTATTGAAAACACATCGTTTAATAAGGTTTCAGAAACAGTATCAAAATTATCAGAATTACCTGAAGGATATACTATTCAGGTCAACCCCCGGGAGATCAACTATTTTTATTTAAAGGAAGAACTTCGGGAACGTATTGTGATGAAAAACGGCAATTTTCATGTGAGTGACACAGAAATTAATTTTTCTAAAGATGAGTTGTTAAAAGAGCTCGAGAATCATCCTGAGCGATTTTCACCCAATGTCATCACACGTCCGCTTTATCAAGAGATCATCCTTCCCAATCTTTGTTATATTGGTGGTGGTGGTGAGCTGGCTTATTGGTTAGAATTAAAAAGTTCATTCAATGCAATGAATGTTGCCTACCCAATTTTATTGCCAAGAAACTCTGCACTTGTGGTGACCGAAAAACAAAAAAAGAAGTTGGAGAAAATGAATCTTTCGGTGGCCGATTTATTCTTAAAACAAAGCAGTTTAATCAATAAAAAGATTAGGAAAATCTCGAATATTGAAATTGACTTTTCTCCTCAGAAAACACTATTGACAGAGCAGTTCAAAACATTGTATGAAATTGCGTCACAAACCGATGAATCATTTATCGGTGCAGTAAAAGCACAGGAGATAAAGCAATTAAAAGGATTGGAAAATCTCGAAAAACGACTTCTCAAAGCGCAAAAAAGAAAGTTAAAGGATCATGTGGAACGAATGACCCAAATTCAGAATGAATTGTTTCCTGGACAATCTCTCCAAGAGCGAAATCTTAATTTTTCAGAGTTTTATCTTGAATATGGTGAAGCCTTGATCCCAATGCTCATGAAAGATCTACATCCTTTGAAAATGGAATTTTCAATACTACATCATTAGTCGAATTTTCAAGGCGAATTACTTCACAATCCTTTACTTTTGCACAAACGTTTTAATCAATGCACAACATAGATATTGAGCTGGTGGAAATGACTTTGGATGTCATGAAATATGCCATCAATCGAATTACGAATACCACTCCTGAACTGGGGCAGCCTAAAAAAGAAGAAGAACTTCGCAAGTTAGTGGGCGAAACGATTACCGCCAAAGGTATAGGTGGTGAACATGCCTTTCATTTGTTTAAGGATGTTTTGGTAAAAGCAACAGTACCTATTGATCACCCAAGACATTTAGCTTTTGTGCCAGCTTCGCCTACTCGGGCCGCCATAATGTTCGATTTGGTGACATCGGCATCAAGTATTCATGGTGCCTATTGGATGGAAGGTGCTGGTGGCATATTCTGTGAAAACGAGGCAATGAAGTGGTTGGTTTCCTTGACAGGATTGCCAGAAGGGGCATTTGGCGTGTTTACAAGTGGCGGTACGGCAGCCAATCTATCGGCAATGGTCACCGCACGGGAATATTGGCGAAGAAATCCTGATAATCTGAATAAAAAGGCATTGGTAATCACTTCTTCCGGAGCACATTCTTCGATAAAGGCAATGGCAAAGGTTATTGACGCCGATGTGCTTTTGGTTGAGACTGAAGACTTAATGACGGCAAAGGATCTTCAAAATAAAATAGATCGGTTAAATGCGGATCAACGCAAACGGCTTTTTGCGATAGTGGCTACTGGTGGAACTACCAATGCTGGCATTATTGATGATTTGGAGGGGATTGCACAAGTATGTGAACAAGAAAACCTTTGGTTTCATGTAGATGCCGCTTATGGTGGTGGGGCATTGGTTACAGATTCAGTTCGTCATTTGTTCAATGGCATTGAAAAAGCCGATAGCATAACCATTGATCCCCATAAATGGTTGTTTTCTCCTTATGACTGTGGCGCTGTGATATACAAAAACCCGGAATTAGCCAAGGCTGCCCATTCACAGGAAGGTTCCTACTTGGAAATTTTCAAGGATGAAGGTGCTAGAGGATTTAATCCAGCGGATTATCAAATTCAATTGACTAGAAGGGTTAGAGGACTTCCATTGTGGTTTTCTTTGGCCATGCATGGCACGGATCGGTACAAATGGGCTGTTGAGATGGGGATAAAATTGGCAAATTTGGCCGGAGAACTCATTGAAGACCGTGAACATTTGGAATTGGTTCGCGAACCTAGCCTTTCTTGTGTGTTGTTTCGGCGTAAAGGATGGTCACCGGACGATTATAGAAATTGGACGTATAAAAACCATAGAGATGGTTTTGCCCTGGTAACCCCTACCAAATGGATTATAAATGATAAGGCAGAAACAGTTGCACGGTTTTGTTTTATTAATCCCGATACCACCATTGAGGATATTGCAGCAATTTTAGAAACAATGTAGGAATATCTTAAGGCACTAGGTATTCACTTGTCCAGCCACTCTCGTCTTTAGAATACTTGATTTTGGTGTGCCCATTTTTCTTAAGTTTTAAGTACTCAATCCTAAAAGGGTCAATCTCTACAATAGAAAAATAATCCCCTTCCACAAGATATTCTAACGAATCTGGATCCCCCCCTATGGTACTTCCTGGCACCTCTTTAGTTATGTAGTCCTTTCTGGCTTCTGTTCCTACTTGCTCCCAGGATTTTTGAATCTGAAATTGATCATTGTTAATGCGTGCAATTCCTTCTATTCGGAGTTGAATTAGTTTCTTACGATGATAAAAGAGCAAACTTACCCTATTGTCCTCTTTTATGTGCAATACCTTTCTTGAGCGTTTGTCAGTAAAGAAAGTTAATTTCAGGTCATCTGAAACATTACGCAAAGCTACAAGTCTAAGTCTTGCGAATTTATCAACGCCTAAGGTGGCCAATGTAAAATATTTAAAATAGTGTCCTTTTTTAAAGGCTCCCTTTTTTAATTCCTGCTTTATTTTCTCAAAGATTTTATCGGGCATTTTATTTGTGCTTAATTAGATATAAAGATACATAATAGTTATGTCTTTAAGTCAATGATAGTGGTATTAAAAAGCGTTATTGGAGTTTTTTGGATGATCTAAGGAACTATGAAATTTATGTTGCAAATAAAAAAAAACTAAAAAAAAGGTAGGGTTATTTTATAGTTGATTGTTATATATACAAATTGCTATGAATTAGAAATTTAGATTTAGTTATTAATTAGTTCATGTGTTTAGGTTGGTTTTTTGATTTTGATTTAAAAAGCCTCGATGTAGGGTCGAGGCTTTTTCTTTTTTATATTAATTGTGCTAATTAATCTACATGTTATAGCCATTTTGAAAAGAAGTCCATAATGGATTCCTTAAATTCATAATGCAATTTTATATAATGTTTAAGATCGTCATATAGGGATCGTTTTTCGTACTGCAACTGACCATCAATGTTTTTATAATGATCCGCACTATGTAAATTCCCCAGTTTAGCACGACAGCGATGTAGTAATTTAACAATCGCAGCCCGTTCAATCATTATTTTATTCTGAAAGCTTTCAAGTTCTAATGAGGACTTTCCAATATCTTCTCTACTTGCAATTTCTTCTAGTTTTTGTTGAAACATATCCAATTCGGACATGTGAAATTTTAATTCCTTTTTCCAAATTTCCAAATTAAAGGTAAGGTCACTTGAATATACCGTTTCTGTCTGCATATTTTTTGGTTTTACATTTATATTTGATTAGTTAATATTTTATTTACATTGGCACAATCGCGACGGTAGAATAGCTCTGTTAACAACAATTCCAAATTATGTTTATGAGAATTATTGGCAGTAAACAAATAGTTTTACCAAAAGTGCCTTATGTCTTATAAAGATATGGATTTTCTTGTAAAATTCCTCGTGTTATGTGTAGCTTTTCCAGACTTTTTTGTACACAATTCCAATTTCGTTATAAAATTCATTTTCGTCTATCCACACCTATTATCAGGTCCTTGTTTATAAGTTTCGATATTCTTGAATAAATATACCTGAAAGACCCTTTCACAAATTTTGCATTTTACTATTTTTGCCCATGCAAAACAACGTTCTAATACTTGATTTCGGTTCGCAATACACACAACTCATCGCTAGAAGAGTTAGGGAATTGAATATTTACTGTGAAATTAAACCTTATAACAAAGTACCCGAAGATATGACGGCCTATAAAGCTGTAATACTATCAGGGTCCCCTTTTTCTGTTCGTGCCGATGATGCTCCACATCCCGATCTGTCTCAGATTAAGGGAAAAATACCTTTGCTGGGGGTATGTTATGGCGCCCAATATTTGGCGCATTTTAATGGCGGTAATGTCGCGCCATCAAATACGAGGGAATATGGTAGGGCAAGGTTGACCTCTATAAAGAATGATGAGCCTTTCTTTTATGAAATTACCGATGGTTCACAAGTATGGATGAGCCATAGTGATACCATACAAGAATTACCAACCAACTCAATTATTTTGGCAAGTACGGGAGACGTGAAGAATGCCGCTTATAGAATTGAGGGAGAAGATACTTACGCAATTCAATTCCATCCTGAAGTGTATCATACCACCCAGGGAAAATTGATATTGGAAAACTTTTTAGTGCATATAGCTGGAATTAAACAATCCTGGACACCAGATGCTTTCGTAGATACTACAGTTGCAGAATTAAAAGCGAAGATTGGTAACGACAAGGTCATTTTGGGATTATCAGGTGGCGTTGATTCAACGGTTGCTGCCGTTTTATTGCATAAGGCAATAGGGAAGCATCTTCATTGCATATTCGTGAATAACGGATTGCTCAGAAAAAATGAATTCCAAGATGTCTTAGATCAATATGAGCATATGGGACTGAATGTCAAAGGTGTTGATGCTTCGGCACGCTTTTTGGATGCATTGGCTGGGGAAAGTGATCCTGAGAAAAAACGCAAGATCATTGGTAAGGCCTTTATCGATGTTTTCGATGATGAGGCGCATCTGGTAGAGGATGCAAAATGGTTGGCACAAGGTACGATCTATCCAGATGTTATTGAATCGGTTTCAGTAACAGGAGGGCCTTCGGCAACTATTAAAAGTCATCATAATGTTGGCGGATTACCAGATTTTATGAAATTGAAAGTAGTGGAGCCCTTGAAAATGTTGTTTAAAGATGAGGTTCGAAGAGTTGGAGCCAGCATGAAGATTGATGATGAACGATTAGGAAGACATCCGTTTCCGGGACCAGGATTGGCGATAAGGATATTAGGTGATATTACACGTGAAAAGGTTGCTATATTGCAAGAAGTTGATGCTATTTTCATCAACGGATTAAGGAAGTGGGGACTTTATGATAAAGTTTGGCAGGCCGGTGCCATGCTTTTGCCCGTAAATAGTGTAGGGGTAATGGGTGATGAAAGAACATATGAAAAATGTGTAGTTTTACGTGCGGTCGAAAGTACTGATGGTATGACAGCTGATTGGGTAGATTTACCATATGAGTTTTTACAGAAAACATCTAACGAGATAATAAACAAAGTACCGGGTGTCAATAGGGTTGTTTACGATATAAGTTCTAAACCCCCGGCCACAATAGAATGGGAATGATTATGAACCAATTTTTAAAGAATATAATTGTCTTGCTCTTATTTACTATAGTAGGATGTAAAGCAACAGCTCAAAAATTCACCACTCATGCCGTTAAGGAAGGTGAGACTTTGGAAAGTATTGCTAAGCAATACAAAGTAACACCTTATAACATACTTACCTATAACAAGGAGATTAAACAAGGTGATGATGTAAGACCCAATACCATTTTGGTAATTCCAGTCGGTGCCCAGGTTTCAGAAATAAAGATCGAAATCAATGAGGATAAATCCGTTCCTTTGGTTACCAAAGAAAAACCAGAACAGGAAGAACCGATTGGTTTTACAAACCATAGGGTCAGAAAGCGTGAAACTTTGTATGGTATTTCGCAGCGATATCACATTACTGAAGAGGATATTAAAAAGTACAATTCAGAATTGTACTCATCGCTTCTTAAAAAGGGCATGAAACTTAAAATACCAAAGTATATAAGGGTAAAACCTGATGAAAACGCCATTAATGAGGATGATTTTGAGACCTATACCGTGGCTCCTAAAGAAACCCGTTGGAGTATCGCCCATAAATATGGGATTACTATTGACAGCATGCTGATATTGAACCCTGAACTTTCAAAAACTTCCAATTACTTGGCTGAAGGACAGGAACTCAGAATGCCAAAACCTTTGGGAAGTTCAATTAAAGACCAAGAAACACAATTGTATATTTCATATACAGTGCCAGTTAAAATGAATTTCTACCGTTTGGAAAAGAAGTTCAATGTAAAATCGGATGAGATTGTACGCTTGAATCCTGAAATTGTGGAACGCGGTGGGTTGAAAGAGGGAATGGTAATTCGTATTCCAGAAATAAAGGTCGATCCCGGGGAAGTCAATACAGACAATTTTATTTTTTATGAAGTCAAACCCAAACAGACCGAATTTTCGTTAACACGCAAATTGGGAATTTCCTATATAGACCTTTTAAAGTTGAACCCAGATTTAAGGGAGGGTTTGAAAGCTGGAATGGTCTTAAAGCTTCCAAAAGACCAAACCGGTGATTTTGAAGTACGGAATTCCTTGGTACTGGATAAAATTAATTTGTTGGATAGTATTAATCCAATGAACAAACCTAGATTAGTATTCATGTTTCCTTTCCGTTTGAATCGTTTGAATTTAAATGATAAGGAATCAGTTACGGAAATCATAGAAAACAGAAATAGCCTAAAGTATAGCCTAGGACTTTATTCTGGGGCATTGATGGCTGTTGATTCTATCGCTAAATTGGGAATTTCGGTTGATGTGAAAACCTATGATAACCAATTAGATCAGCTAAAAACCAAGGAAATACTCATGCGTGAAAATTTGACAGATGTCAGTGCAATTGTAGGCCCCTTAGATCTTCCATCGTTAAAAGAAGTCGCTGTACAGGCATCCCAATATCAAGTTCCTGTTATTGCGCCCATTCCTGCGAATAGCGATTTAAGTTTGAACAATGTTTATTTCTCATATACTTCTGATGAGGTTTTGCGCGAAAAAATGCTTAAGTATGTGGAAGAAAAAGTTACAGAAGAAAATATCATAATCATTGCTGATGAGAATAGTCAAGTTGGAAAGGAACTCATTTTATCAAGATTTCCGGAAGCAAAAATCCTTGAGGTAAAGGAAGAAGAGAAGAATATTGGTATTAACAGAGAGAAATTAGCGACCTTTTTATCCGAGGAATTTGAAAATTGGGTTTTTGTTGAAACAGAAAATTTTAAACTTATTTCAAGTGTAGTCTCTATTTTAAATGCCTTTGAGGATGCATTATTGGATCCTGAGATCAGTGAAGTTAAAGTTCAGGTAAGAATGTTCACGACCAATAAGAATAGAGCTTTTGATAATGATATTATTTCGAGCACGCATTTATCAAACCTTCATTTTACTTATCCATCTGTATTTAGAGAAGCTAGTAATAGTGCATTCATCGAAGCTTATAGTAAACGTTTTGGTGATGTTCCTGATCGCTATGCTGTTCGCGGTTTTGATTTAACCTATGACCTTTTATTAAAATTGGCCTATAAGAACAATTTAATGGATGTTTCAAAAATCATAGGAGAAACTGAGTACACAGGGAATAAATTCTCCTACGAAAAAGATATGACTTCCGGATATTTTAATCAGGCTTCGTATATAATGGCTATTGAGGATTTAAGAGTAGTTGAATTAAAGGATTGATTATGACATCAAAAGTAACTTATACAGGTAATTTGCGTACTAAATCCGAACATTTGCGTTCAGGGGATTCCTTCATTACTGATGCTCCAATTGATAATAACGGTTTAGGACAGGCATTTTCCCCTACTGATACTGTTGCCACAGGTTTGGCCAGTTGCATGATTACAATGATGGGGATTAAAGCAAATGGCCTTGAGGTAGATTTAACGGATTCCACTGCGGAAGTCACAAAACATATGGAAGCCAATCCCAGAAGGATTTCCAAAATTGAAGTGAAACTTAGTTTGCCTTCAAATATCTCTCAAAAGAGCCGAAAAATATTGGAACACACTGCCAATACATGTCCGGTTCATTATAGTTTGCATCCTGATATTGAAAAAGAAATTTCTTTCCATTGGGTTCTATAAAACGTATTCTGCTATTTTCACTCTTTATAATCATGGGTTTTAGTGATACCCAGGATTATGAAACTATTGCATGGAGTGATGAAAATAAGTTGACTTGGGAAGATTTTAAAGGGAAAGCTCCAAGTAATGATAGGGCTGCCGCAACAACAGCAAGCGGAATTTCATATCAGTTTTCTACTACGGGAACTAGTGGAAAAGTTAAGTTAGATTTTAAGGTAAGTACTTTTTTCTACCCCAATAAGTCTTGGTATCAACCAAGTTTATGTGATTACTTGATACTTAGTCATGAGCAATTACATTTTGATATTTCTGAGCTCTATACCCGCAAGATGCGAAAGCGATTGGCCTCTGGTGCCTTTACTCAAAACGTGAAGGAAGAAGTGAAATTAATTTATAAAGAGATTCTTGAGGAGCTTGAGGAATTTCAAGACCTTTATGATGACCAGACTAATTATTCCAGGGATATTCAACAACAGTTGATTTGGAACAACAAAATTGAAAAGGCACTGAAAGAATAATGAAGTCTGTCACAAAAAGTATTCATTCGTCTGCTCGAGCACAATCGGGAACTTAATAGGGTTTCGATAATCAATGCGTTTTGACAATCCTCGAAGTGACTTTTTGATTTAATCACCTTTTAGGGTAACCCCTTAGAAGACGTTTATAAATCACAAATGGTAATCCCCTGTTTTAATGCAGCTATTTTATCTTCCCAAGTAGGGACAAATTCTTGAGCCACATGACCCTTGAATCCAGTTTCCAGAATAGCTTTCATGATAGCAGGATAGTATAATTCTTGGGTTTCATCTATTTCGTTTCGTCCAGGATTACCCCCGGTATGGTAATGTCCAAAATATTGGTGATGCTCTTGAATTGTGCGTATAACGTCACCCTCCATAATTTGCATATGGTAAATGTCATATAGTAGTTTAAAATTATCCGATTCCAATTGTTTACAAAGTTCAACACCCCATTCTGAATGGTCGCACATATAATCAGGGTGATCAACTTTACTGTTCAATAATTCCATTTGAATCATGACTCCGTGTTTTTCGGCCAACGGCATAATCTGTTTTAAGCCTTCAACACAATTTTTGAGTCCAACAACATCATCCATGCCCCTGCGGTTACCACTAAAACAAATAAGGTTGGTATACCCTGCTTCAGCCACAATAGGAATCATTTCCTTGTAATTCTTAATTAGAGTTTCATGGTATTTTAGGTCATTCCAACCTTCCGTTAGACTAATCTCGGCACCATTGCACATTGAATTATGAATATTATATTTTTTCAGCAATGGGTAGTGCTTTGGGCCAATTAAGTCAATAGAAGTGATCCCCAATGTGTTCAATGACTTCAAAAAATCTTCCAAAGGAATGCTTCCATAACACCATTGACATACGCTATGGTTAATATTGTTGTTTAGTTTCATAGTATTTATGTTTGAAGAATCTGCAGCTACAGCTGCCTTACCTGCGAGAAAAGCTACCGATGCGGCGGCTGAGGTCCCAATAAATGTTCTTCTTTTCATGAATTTTAGAATTAACTTTTTGCTTACTATTAAAGATAATTCATTTAGATTTATAAAATGGAAATAACCCCGGATTATAAAAAACTCATTGAACTTGCCCATTATAAAATGCCCATTGGTAAATTTAAAGGCCGTTATTTGATTGATTTACCAGAGCCTTATTTGATATGGTTTCGGCAAAAAGGATTTCCTGATGGAAAGTTGGGGGAGCTATTAAGATCAATGTTGGAAATCAAAATCAACGGACTGGAAACACTTATTCGGAGAATTCAAAAAGAATTTCCGAAGTAATCCCTGCAATTTCTTAATGCAATTTGTATTTTTGCTTGCGTTACGAACTCAATCGAACGCTTCATGTCACAGACCAAATATATTTTTGTAACCGGTGGGGTTACATCATCTCTGGGAAAAGGGATTATTGCCGCATCTTTAGCCAAATTACTCCAGGCAAGAGGTTACAAAACAACCATACAGAAATTAGACCCCTACATTAATGTTGATCCGGGAACCTTGAATCCGTATGAGCATGGGGAATGTTATGTGACTGATGATGGTGCTGAAACCGATTTGGATTTAGGCCATTACGAACGTTTCTTGAATGTAAAGACTTCCCAGGCCAATAATGTGACCACAGGTAGAATATACCAAAGTGTAATCGAAAAAGAACGTCGCGGAGAGTTTTTGGGTAAGACAGTACAAGTTGTACCTCATATCACCAATGAAATTAAGGAACGTGTACAAATTCTTGGTAATAGCGGGGAATATGACATTATCATTACTGAGATTGGAGGTACTGTAGGTGATATTGAATCATTGCCGTATATTGAAGCTGTTCGTCAATTATTATGGGATTTGGGCGATAATAATGGTATTGTAATTCACCTGACCCTAGTGCCTTATCTTTCAGCTGCAGGTGAGCTTAAAACCAAACCAACACAGCACTCTGTAAAAACCTTAATGGAAAGCGGGATTAAGGCTGATATTTTGGTTTGTAGGACTGAGCATGAAATTTCAGATGAAATAAAAGATAAAATCGCTTTATTTTGTAACGTAAGGCGAGAAGCGGTAATTCAATCTATAGATGCTTCGACGATATATGATGTGCCTATTCTTATGCAGGAAGAAGGATTGGATACCGTTACCTTGAAGAAATTGAATTTACCGGACATTACAGCACCTGATTTAAAACAGTGGGATGAGTTTTTACAACGTCATAAAAATCCCAAACATGAGGTAACTATTGGTTTGGTAGGTAAGTATGTTGAGTTACAGGATTCCTATAAATCAATTCTAGAATCGTTCATACATGCAGGAGCAACTAATGAGGTTAGGGTTAATGTGAGGTTTATTCATTCTGAACATATTTCAAAGAAGAATATAGAGAAGAAATTGCATGGACTTGATGGTATTCTGGTCGCACCTGGATTTGGGGAAAGAGGAATCGAAGGCAAAATTGAAGCTGTACGTCATGCAAGGGAAAATCGAATTCCATTTCTTGGAATCTGTTTGGGTATGCAAATGGCAGTAATTGAATTTGCTCGCAACGTTTTGGGACTTACCAAAGCCAATTCCACTGAAATGGATGGTAGCACTCCTGATCCTGTAATAAGTTTAATGGAAGAACAAAAGTCCATTACCAACAAAGGAGGTACTATGCGATTGGGTGCATGGGACTGCCATTTGAAGGATGGTACCTTGGTGCAAAAAATTTATAAGGGCGCTAAGGATATATCTGAAAGACACCGTCACCGTTATGAGTTCAATAACGCCTATAAGAAGCAATTAGAGAATGCCGGCCTAAAGGCTTCAGGTATCAATAAGGAAACCGGATTGGTCGAAATCGTTGAATTACCAAACCATCCTTGGTTTATTGGTGTACAGTATCACCCTGAATATAAAAGTACCGTTGCAAACCCACATCCTTTGTTTGTTGGTTTGGTCAAAGCGGCTCTAATACACAAAAAAGAACAAACTAATGCCAGTATGGCATAATCTGCACATTTGGGCATATATTTGCTGACTGTCTAAAACCTTCCCGATTTGCGAGTGGGTTAAAATTCAATTTTAAATGGAAGAAAAGAAATTAGATATAAATTCTATCATTGGCTTCGTGCTCATTTTTGGGATACTCATTTTTATGTTTTACCAAAACAAGCCCACACCCGAAGAGCTGGAGGCTCAAAAAGTAAAACAAGAACAAGTAGAGGCCCAAACAAAAGAAAGTGAAGTTCAAGTTATTAAAGAAGAGGAACCAGTCTCAATAAATTTACAGGATTCTACAGCGGTTGCCAATTACAAAAGTA
>RCNC010002310.1_pt1 | contig 12727 bp, 10 predicted proteins | sample 2041301 | NCBI WGS metagenome assembly RCNC01 (sample SAMN09708231, study PRJNA481090) | Marine sediment metagenome, whole genome shotgun sequencing project. | biome: marine sediment; feature: ocean; material: sediment; isolation source: Sewage treatment plant 13A marine sediment (STP13A) ... | reverse complement strand
ATGCCAAACTATTGGTTTGTACCAATGAATTTCATTTAAATACGAATTGTTTTGAAAAATGATAGTTTAGAGAAGACTAATAAGATCAAATTCCAGAATTAACTTAAAGATTTTGACCTTAAAGATTTATTAGCGGAATTATTGAGTTTGAGAGATAGTCAAGCCAAAATCAAATCTATCCCGGCCTCTATAAATTCATTTTGAAATGAAGATTCCAAATCCTTATTGGTTGCAATATGCTGTATATCTGACGGATAGCATATATTAGTAAGCTTGGTTCTACCAAATTTACTGGAATCGGATACAATGAATACATCCTGGGCTTTTTGGATAATATAATTGGATATTTCAGCCCTGAAAATATCACGTAGAGTGAATCCGGCCTTGGATGTATAGCCATCAATTCCTATAAAAGCCTTGTCAATATTAATCTGGTCTATGCAGGCTTTGGTTATTTTCCCTACCATAGTTTCACTATCATGCTGGTAAATTCCTCCAAGGATGATGATATTGGCCTGCTCATTTTTACGAAATTGCCGGGCAATATAGACGTTGGTGGTAATGATCGTCACTTTCTTGATTTTTAGCAGTTCCCTTGCCAGAAGAACATTTACCGAGCCAGATTCGATGAGTATGGTTTCTCCTTCACTTACGTAAGAGGAAAGCTCTCTGGCAATTCTGAGTTTCCTTTCATAATTCACACCCAGTCGATTGGAAAGATCATCCGCATCTTTTAAGACTGCACCTCCATGAACGCGCTTTAACAGACCTTCCGCTTCAAGGAAATTAAGATCCTGCCGGATGGTAACCGATGATACTTTTAAGAGCTCCGAGAGCCTGTTAACAGAGGTCTCCTGGTTCTCACCCAGAATCTTAAGAATACTGTTTTGTCTTTTGTTTAGCATAACTTACTCCAACGTCAGTGCTGCAGCTCCAATAACTCCGGCATCATTACCCATATTGGATACTACTATATCAATGGGATCATAGAGCATATCCCTGGCCAAATCATAAAAAGTTGATTTAATTTTGTCCAGGTAAAAATCGCCCCAGTTGGTTAATCCTCCGCCCAAAACAATCAGGGGTGGATTTAAGGCCTGGAAAATGTTATATAGTGCCAAACCTACATAATACGCGCTATCGAGGATAACTTCCTTAGAAACCGGATCATCCATATCCAGTCCTTGTTTCAAAACCTGTCCACTGAGTTTTGCCATATTGAAGTTTTTAGGAAGATTAAGTTTGCTAATCTTGCCCTGTTTTAACTTTTGTTCAAAAAGATAGGGGAGGGCCATCCCACAGGCACAAGCCATTAGACACCCTTTGTTTCCACAGGTGCATAGAAGTTCACTACGGGGTTCAACAATCATGTGGCCAAACTCACCGGCTGTACCCGTAACACCCCGATACAGTTTTTGGTTTATAATGATACCTGCACCAATTCCTGTACTTATTGTTAGGAAAATCATATCCTCATATCCCTGTCCAGCTCCAAATTTAAATTCACCATATGCCTGGGCATTGGCATCATTGTCGAGCAATACCGGGATATTGAAATGTGCCTGAACAGCATCACGAAGTGGATAATTTTTGAAACCTTTCAGGTTAGAAGTGGTTATCATCACGCCATCGCGATAGCGAACATGGCCTGCACACCCCATTCCAATGCCTAACAGATCAGACTCTTGTAGATTATTTCTTTGAATTAATTCCTGGATATTTTCGGCAATCATCTGCACCCTGCCTTCCTCGTTTTCGGTTACATGGGCACAGGTACGTATTTTATCCAGAATTTTCCCCTTTTCACTTACCAGGGAAATAGCACATTTGGTTCCCCCAATGTCAACCCCGCAAAGTATTTTGCTCATAGACTATCAGCTTAATGAATGCTCAGTTCTCGCAATAATATCATCTTGTGTATCGGGCGATAAGTTAGTAAAAAACGCAGAATATCCAGCGACTCTGACAATCAGATCCCTGTAATCTTCAGGATTTTCTTTGGCAGCCAGAAGGGTTTCTTTAGTAACAATATTGTATTGCACATGCCAGCCTTTCAATTTCTCAAAAAAGGTACGAATGATGGAAATAAGTTTCAACTTGTCAGACTCCTTTTTTATGGTTGCCGGGGAGAGTTTTTGGTTCAGGAGAACGCCACCCATGATTTTGTCTGTTGGTAGCTTTGAAACTGACTTAAAAGTAGCTGTAGGGCCCAATACATCTGTACCAGAGGAAGGTGAACTGCCTTCAGCAACTGGTGTGAAAGCTTTTCTGCCATCGGGTGTGGCCGGAACTACTGACCCGCTTGGTACATTGGCAGAAATACTGGATGTACCAGCATAATATTTGCATCCAATTGGTCCACGCTTGTAGCGGGTAGTATGATAGTTTTCCAATTCATCGATAAACTCCATATAGGCATCTCTTAATAGGAGATCTACATAATCATCATCATTACCATATTTTGGGGCTGTATTTAAAAGCAATTGCCTGATTTCTTCCCCTTTTTCACCTTCAAAATCGCTTTCTATTGCAGATATGAGTTCTTCTTTTGTCAACTTTCCATCTTCAAAAACTAATTTCTTAATAGCCGCCAACGAATTTCCCAGATTTGCTATTCCCACCTGAAGACCTGATACAAAATCATATTTTGAACCGCCTTCCTTAATGGTTTTTCCTCGCTCAATGCAGCTATCAACAAAGGCTGAACACAATATGTCAGGCACATTCTCCTCCAGGGCTGTATCCACTGCTGTATCAATTTCAACCGTTTTGCGGGTATAATACCTGATCTGCTGTTGCCAGGCTTTGAAAAGGTCATCATAGGATGTAAAATCTGTAAAGTTTCCGGTACCCTTTTTAAATGTCTTTCCTGATGGCTTATCCAGTCCATTATACAAGGAGGCCAGAAAAACCCGCATGAGGTTCAAAAAGCTCATTCCGGTGCAACGATAACCCCATTTGCCAGGTACTGCAATCTCAATGCATCCTATAGCAGAATAATTGTATGCATCCTCAGTCTCTACACCAAGCTTAATGAGTTCAGGTATAACAATCTCATCGTTGTTAAAGGAGGGCATGCCAAATCCCTTTTCAATTACGTCTATGCAAGCCAACATAAATTCATTGCTGATATTCTTATGAAACCGAACGGAAAGGTTGGGTTGGGTCAACTTCATTTTACCTACCGAATCCAAAATAAGAAAACTCAAATCATTCACAGCATCCTTTCCCTCAGTTGTTTGTCCACCAATAGTAACGTTCTGGTATAAGGGCCCACCGGCCGAAAAGCGAGTATGCGACCAGGGGCGTATTTTATTGACGGAAAGCAATTTGATCCATGTGTTTTCCAGAAGTTCGGATGCAAATTCTTCCGTAATAGTGCCTGTAATCCGGTCATTTTTATAAAAAGGGGAGAGGTATTGATCCATTCTTCCCAGTGAGACGGAATGGCCGTTGCTTTCTATTTGAAGAACAAGCTGCACAAAATAAGTCAGCTGCAAAGCCTGGTAAAAGTTTTGAGGAGGATTTTCGGCTATCTGTTCACAATTATCTGCAATCGCTAACAATTCCTGTTTCCTCTCCTTATCAGTCTCATTCATACTGAGCGAAAGGGCCAAATCCCTGTACCTTCGAATAAAATCCTGCAATGCCCGAATGGAAAGATCCAGGGCTGAGTAGAAATGGTCTTTTCTAACTCCTTCCCGTTCAAACCGCTTTACTCCTTTGTGATAATGCTTTATTTCCTGGAGATATCCACTCAAACCCATCGATAGTATTTTGTAAAAATCAACCGCTATATGTGCATCTCCTGAGGTAAGATTACCGGTTGCTTTAATAATGGCAGAATCCTGCAAATCACGCAATTCCTGTGACATATTCGCCCTGCCACGATCCCAGAGGACTTTCCCTTTCCACCAGTCAGCAATTTCAAGAAGCTCCTTTTTATGCTCATTTGTAATGAAGAAAGCATCTCCTGGCCGGGTATCGAGTTCATCCATTTCCTCCGGTAGCCAGTCTACTGCGTATTCAGGAAAAATAGGGGCCGCCCTATGTTGCGACGATTGATTTCCAACAATAAGTTCACCCTCGTCAATAAAAATAGACATCTCTTCAAGGGTTTTTTCCAACGCCAATGCCCTTTTAATTATAACCGGTTTGTCTTCGTTTTCCTTGTAAATTTGGGTGTAGAACCTTGCTCTTTCAGTACATACAGATGGTTTTGTACTAAGTACTCTTTCTCGCAGAATCGATATTCTTTCTGTAATTTCTGATGTTTTCTTTTCGATGATCATATACTCCTCAATTTTACATGCTAATACTTATGATACAAATATAATAAATTTACGAATGAAAGCATAATTAGTTTCATATAAAATATGTTTTATTAATAATAGGCATTTCCATTGATATTGAGCATTTCTGATAAGCTCATAAAAACTTGGTATAGCGTTTGCACTAAGTATAATGACAACACAAACGTTCACTTAAATATATATGTCATGAAAAAAATAATAACTACCATAATTCTCCTGGCAATGTTAGTACCCTCCATCAAAATGTTGGCACAGGTACAGCAGGAGGAATACCTGGGTCTGCCAGGTGATAATCTAAATCTTTATGCCGTTATGAAATTATTTCAGGAGTCTGAAACCCTTGAAGGTTTCGAGAAAAGCCTGAATGATGAGAATTCCAGGATAAACAACCTTGACCTGAATGGTGATAACTTTGTTGATTATATCAGAGTGCTAGACTATGCTGATGAAAAAGTTCATAACATTGTATTGCAGGTTGCTATTAACAGCATGGAAAATCAGGATGTTGCTGTTTTTATTGTACAGGAATATTCAGACGGACAGGTTCAAATACAATTGATTGGGGATGAAAAATTGTACGGCAAGAACTATATTGTTGAACCCATTTCTGATGATCCACTTGCCGGACTGACACCCAATCCAGGATATGTAGGTAATACTGCTAGAAATGAAGTGGTTATAACCACGACCTATGAGATTGCAAGATGGCCTGTGGTAAGATATATTTATCTTCCCAACTACGTTGTATGGCGCTCAGCATGGTATTGGAATTATTACCCCTCATACTGGCATACATGGAAACCATATTACTGGCATTACTATTACGGGTATCATTACAACTGGTATAATAGTTATTATAGCTATTATCGCCGTGGTCACTATCCACGCTATAATCGCTGGAACGACTTCTATTATAGTGGTAAGCGTTCACATTCCAGATATGTAAGTAACAGAATAATGTCTGGGGATTATAATAACACCTATTCCAAGCCAAATCAAAGAAGGCACGGGGAAGCGCTCTATGCCAGAACGAACCCGAAGCAAAGCACATACCGAACAGATCAAGCCACAGGGAGGAACATGGCAAGAAGTTCAGACAATCAAATAAATCAGAAAAGACAATCTACAAGTACAAACACCAATTATGCACGTAGAACTTCTACCGCTTCTACCAGGTCCGCTGCAAAACTGAGCTCAAGGCAAAGTGCTGGTTCTGTGAAAAAGTCGACGGATGGATTCAACAAATCAGGGAACAATCGTAAAGCAGTCCAAAGTTCTGTAAGAAGTAGAACAAATAGCAATGCTACAAAAAGCATAAGCAACTCCAGGAGCAGTGGGAGCAATAAGTCGGGAACAGTCTCAAAAAGTAGGTCAACCAGTAAACCAACTGCTACCAAAGCTAGTTCGTCCAGAAACAGGAACTATGGAAGCAGCAAGTCTGGAACAGTCTCAAAAAACAGGGCAACCCCTAAACCAGCTGCAACCAGAGCAAGCTCGTCAAACAACAGGAGTAACGGAAGCAGTAAGTCAGGAACAGTCTCAAAAAGTAGATCAAGCAGTAAACCAACTGCCACAAGAGCTAGCTCGTCCAACAACAGGAGCAGCGGAAGCAGTAAGTCAGGAACAGTCTCTAAAAGCAGATCAAGCAGTAAACCAACTGCCACAAGAGCTAGCTCGTCCAACAACAGGAGCAGCGTAAAGAATAAATCTACATCCAGGTCAAATAGCAACGGAAAAAAGAAGTAGGCTGAATTTAGAATAAATATACCAGGGCTTAATGTATATGACAAGAAAGGCGGATTCTCATAAATTTGAGGTCCGCTTTCATTATATAGAGAATGGGATTCCAGAAAAAAAAGAATTTTTCGTCCCGGAAATCAAGGCATTCTAATCCTGTTCTTGCACTAGAATAGCGATAAACATACACCCGTTTACCCTAATTGTACCTCACAGTAAAGCCGGCACTTATTAACTTCCTTAACGGCATCAGAATCTTCTGGTATTCGATATTCCAATTCTACCACCGCTGGAAATTTATATTTTTTGTCACGCATTAGCTGAAGTGCTTGTTTAATGGGTGTATCACCGTTTCCCCAGGGCAGGTTGGCTTTGCCATTTTCGGGTGTTTGACGGTCCTTAATATGCATACTCAAAATACGATTGTGCTTGTCTTTAATAAATTCTAAAGCCTCTGTATTTCCAGCCGCAACATAGTGCCCAAGATCCAGGTTTATCCCATTGTATTTAGACTGTTTTAAGGCAGTATCCCAAAAAGTTGGAGTTTGTTGCTCATGGCCATGATATCCAACATAAATATCATGCTTTTCACCCAGGTCTCCTAATTTTTGGGTCATAGCATCATCACTGGGATGTTCCAATGTAACATGACTTGCACCCAGGGCTTTTGCAGCACGCATGCCCCAATCCATTTCTGCATCCGTATTGTTTTTTCCGAAAGCACTTGGTTTAAATGCAAAGATGGAAACTCCGGCATCATTATACATTTTCCTGAGCTCAATAAATTTATCCATGGAAACTGTTGATCGCCAATGGATAACTTCTTTGTTATAGGCTTCCATTTGTTCTTGCATTTCGGCCAATTCTTTTTGCTGGCTATCACTTAAGGTTTCACCACTGCGTTTTGCTCGCATGAGCGTATAAAAGGCACGACGATCAAGTGGATTTTCCGGTTTTCCGGCATAAGCTTCAGCTGGGTCACCCATAAGTTCAATGGCACTGATGCCACTTTCCAATACATATTTTAAAGTAGCCTCCGCACTTTGGTCAGGCATACTCCGGTAGGAATAAGTAATTACTCCAATCTGGACTCCCTTAACCAGAGAATTTGGTTTTTTCAGAGACTTTAAAAAGGCAGGTGCTCCAAAAAGTGATGGGCCACTCAGGGCTACACCTGCAGCTAATGCTGCTGAGGATCCTATAAATTTTCTCCTGCTCAGACTTTGTTTGTTTTTTTTCATGATTTGATAATAAGTTTGCTTGTTATTTCTTAGAATTTATCTACTCTTTTATTTCATAAATCCTCACATACTCAAAAATAAATTCCTGGGGAAATATGGAATCATCAATGCCCTGTTCTCCGCCCCAGCTGCCACCAATAGCAAGATTTATCAATAAATACTGTGCTGCATCTTTAAAAGGCCAGGCATCTACACCCTCTCCGGGATCACCACAAGAAAAGTATTTTATATCATCAAAAAAGAAGTCAATGTGGTCTGGATACCATTCAATTGCATATACATGGAAACCTTCCCATGGTTTCTTCACTACAAACTTGCTTCCTATGTTATTTCCATTCATGTGATTGTATTTCCTGGTATGAATATTCGCATGGATATGAGTAGGATCATAGCCCACAAATTCAAGTATATCAATCTCACCACAGACAGGCCAACCAAGGTCTTTTATATTGGTACCAAGAGTCCATATAGCAGGCCAGACTCCAATTCCGTGTGGTATTTTTGCTTTGACTTCAATGCGTCCATAAGTAAAGTTATGCTTTCCCTTCGTATTTAGACTGGCTGATGTATAATCCGCACCTTTATACTTTTCTTTAATTCCGCGAATATGAAGTTTCCCATCTTTAACCTCAGCATTTTTTACTCTTTTCTCAGTATAATACTGTGCTTCCTTATTCCGAATAAATCCAACCTCATGATTCCACTTGTTATAATCAGGCAGTCCCTCATAATTAAACTCGTCTGACCATACCAATTCAAATTTTTCAGCAAATGGGGCGATAGGTTCATCTGTATTTACATCAGGTGAAGATAGTAGCGCTATCAGTGAAAGAAAAATTATATTTAACAACATCCTTTGTAGGTATAATGAAGTTTTAACAACAGGATACTAAATTAGGGAAATTATAAGATTTTATAAGGTTTATAAGAATAAAATGATTTTATGCTATTGATAGTTTTCCCGATAATTCATTGCCCCATGGGAAGGTATACCCGGTGCGAGAATAAAATCAACTTACGCAAGCCCCATTGGTAAAAATTAAGTCTTCCCTGCCTGCCGGCAGGCAGGGACAGGCGTTCGACTGATCTCACGCCGAAGGCTCAGACTGACCATGTATTTTGCCTATTTATAGCCATCGCTCAGAGTTCCGCAAAGGAGCGTTGAGACGACCATAGTTGTAATAGCCCCAAAGGGGCGAGATATCTTTAGCATCGGGCTAGAGCCCGATGCGAGAATAATATCAAATTACACAAGCGCCATCGGTGCGAAATAAGTTTTTCAAAAAGCACACAATTTTACGTATTAATTTTTTACTTTAGTTCAACTATTATTCAACCCAATATTTAGGATTATGAAATTATCAAAACCATTCCAAAACCTTCTATTTTTCATACTTATTACACTATTTAGTTTAAGTAAAAGTCCAGTATTTGCCCAGAATACTATAACATCGCCTGAACAATTTTTCGGTTTCCAGATGGGAGAAGACAGAAAAATAGCCAGGTGGGATAAGATAGTTGAATATTTCTATAAGCTTGAGAACGAAAGCGACAGGTTAAAAGTAATAAATATGGGTCCATCATCGGAGGGACATCCATTTTTGGTATTGGTAATTTCCTCACCCAGTAATTTAGAAAACCTGGACAAGTTACAGGAGATTAATAAGGCAATTAGCGATCCAAGGCTTGTTTCTGCAGAAGATATTGATAGCTATATTGAATCTGGAAAGGCAGTTATCTTTCAGTCTATGAGTTTGCATGCTTCTGAAGTGGGAGGAACTCAAATGACGCCTGAACTAAGCTTTGATTTACTTTCAAGAAATGATTCCAAAACCAATCAAATTTTAGATAATGTCCTGTTTTTTATGATCCCCTGTATGAATCCTGATGGTCAGGTTATGATTACAGATTGGTATAGGGAAACGGTTGGAACAGAATATGAAGGACTAAGAATGCCTTATCTATACCATAAGTATTGCGGCCATGATAACAACCGTGATGGTGACTATTTAAACCTCCCTGAATCAAAATATATTGCAAAGGCTATGTTTGTTGATTGGCTACCGCAAGCCTATATTGATCATCATCATATGGGATCTTATGGAGCCCGTTTTTACGTACCTCCCTATTGCGACCCTATTCGTCCCTATGCTGATCCCCTGGTTTGGAGAGAAATTAGCTGGTATGGTTCACATATTGCTTATAAATTGGAGGAACAAGGTTTTCAGGGCGTATTAAATGCGGCACAATTTGCTGGCTGGGGTCATTTTGGCTGGCACTGGATCACTCCATTTCATAATATTGCCGGAATGTTAACCGAATCAGCAGGTGTTCAATTGGCTACCCCTGTATATGTTCACCCTGACCAGCTCAGGGCAAATACCAGGATGTTTCCTGAATATGAAGCTCAATCTACCTTCCCAAATCCATGGCCGGGAGGATGGTGGCGATTGAGGGATATTGTTGAACAAAAGAAATCATCCGCATGGTCTCTACTTGAATTTGCTTCCCAAAACAGGGAGACAATACTTAATACAGCCTATCTAAAAGCAAAAAATCAAACAGAACGTGGTGCAACGGGCGATATTAAATCTTTTATTGTTCCATTCAATCAACATGATCATTTAACATCCATAAAAATGATCAATACCTTATTGCAATCAGGGATAGAAATTAAAAAGGCCAATTCCGATTTTGTGGTACAGGATATGATGTATCAGAAGGGATCATATATAATATCCCTGGCACAACCTAAAATGGGCCTAATCAGGAATTTACTGGCAGAAACCCACTATGCTGATAACTCCTGGACCCGTAAAGAAAATGGCACCCCAATTTATCCATATGATCTTGCCACTCATACCATGTATGAATTTATGGGAGTGAGGGTAGATGCTAAAGCGATGAATGTTGAAGGCGACTTTACAATTTTGGATAATCAGGAAAATACAATAGGCAAGGTGGAACAAGGTGAGAAAGGGTATATCATTGATGGCAGGCTAAACAATAGTTATATGGCGGTAAACCTGCTTCTTGAAAAAGGGATTTTTGTTAAAAGGCTTGATAAAGAATACAATTCATTCAGGCCGGGTGATTTTATTTTAAATAAGGCATCACAGGATGAAATAGTTAATATAGCAACTGAAACCGGAGTTGATTTCAATCCTCTTGAGAGTCTTCCAAAAGAAGGATACCATACGATAACTAAAAAGCGACTTGCTTTGTTTCAACGCTATGATGGTGGGAATATGGACGAAGGATGGACGCGCTTGTGCTTTGAAAACTTTTCTTTCCCCTATAAATCCTTGATGAGCCAGGATGTTAAAAAAGGGGACTTGAACAAAAAATGGGATGTTATTGTCTTACCGGATGATTCCCCGGAAAGGATTACCGGAATATATGGTAAAAATGCCAGACGAAAACCTGAAAAATATCCTGAGAAATATAAGAGTGGAATTGGAAAAGAAGGCATTAAAGAGTTGATAAATTTCGTGAAAAATGGTGGCACTCTGGTCTCATTAGGATCATCGTATGAATTTGTTGTGGATGAGTTTGACCTAAAAATTAGAGATGTTACATCAGGATTGAGTTCAAATGAACTATTTTGCCCCGGTTCTACAATAAAAGCTAGCTTTGACAACACTGATCCCCTTGCTTACGGCATGCCCGACAAAGGACTGGTATTATACCGCTCCAGTCCGGCCTTTGAAATTATTCCAAGTAGAAACAATGATGATTACAAAACAATTGTTAGATATAGCGATAAAGACTTATTAAAAAGTGGCTGGCTAATTGGAGAAAAAGTCATTGCTAAAAAGTCAGCCATGATTACTACTAATTATGGAAAGGGCAAAATCGTAATCATTGGATTCCGGACTCAACATAGAAATCAAACTGATGGTACTTTCAAATTGCTGTTTAATGCCATCATTGAATAATTCAATTGCATCTTACTACATATCCTAAACTGCAGATATACTGATCATTATAAATTTTTTAGATTAATCTTTCATGAATTTTATGTTTCATTATACAATTGTTGTATATTGCAACGTTTATACATAAATACTATTATGGATTTCACCAATCTAACACCCATAACCCAGCCTAAGATAGATTCAGAATGGTCGCAGGCAGATTACCGGGGAGCTCTAAAAGTAAGATTATCAATAGGCCGGAATAGTTATCAGGTACAACCAGGATTATATAAACTTGGGAATCCCGGGCAAGAATCTGAGGTAATTGTAACATCAAACTACAAACTGACTTTTGATATTGTTCGTAAGAATCTGGAAGGGTTAAATGCCTGGATTCTCATTTTACAGACCTATGGCATTAACGTTTGGTGTGCTGCCGGGAAAGGTACTTTTGGTACTGAAGAATTAATAAATCAGATAAACGATACTCAATTGCAATCCTTTGTATCTCACAGGCGCATTATTGTCCCACAATTAGGGGCCCCGGGTGTTTCCGGATACAAGGTAAAAGAAGCAACCGGATTTTCGGTGAAGTTTGGTCCTGTTAGAGCAGAGGATATAAAGGAATATTTGTCGGCTGATTTAAAGAAAAATACCACAATGCGTTCAGTGCAATTCAATTTTATAGATAGGTTAATTTTAACACCGGTTGAAATTGTAAACTCGCTACGATATTTATTGTATGCACTTGTTGCAGTTGTTCTTTTATCTGGAATAACCACAAATGGATATTCACTTTCTGCCATGTGGCAGGAAGGTGTAAAATCCAGTATGTATCTCGTGCTTGCCTATATTGCCGGAGCTTTTATAGCCCCTCTATTGTTACCCTGGTTACCATTCAGACAGTTTGGAGGAAAGGGGCTGGTAGCAGGATTGCTAGCATTTGGATTAATTGCTTTCCTAATTTATCCTGAACAATCAAATTTATTTATAATAGGTTGGTTCCTTATTTCAGGTGCAGTTTCTTCTTTTCTAACCATGAACTTTACCGGGGCAAGCACTTATACATCGCTTAGTGGTGTTCGAAAAGAAATGCGAACCTTTGTACCTTTGCAAATCACACTGATTATTAGTGGTTTAACGCTTATTGTTTTGTCAAAACTTATATAAAATGGATAATCAGGTATATTTGAGAAATGTGGCTACATTAGAATATGATTCATCTAAATGCATTGGATGTAAAATGTGCATTGAGGTTTGTCCACACAATGTTTTCAGGATGATGAGTAAAAAAGCAGTTGTTGTAAATAAAGATAAATGCATGGAATGCGGTGCCTGCGAAATTAATTGCATCACCCATGCTCTGAAAGTTAAACAAGGTGTTGGTTGTGCCGCTGCTGTCATCACAGGATTTATTAGGGGAACCGAAGCCACCTGTGATTGTAATTGTGGGCCCTCTTGTAACTAGCTACTATTTAAATACTTAGGCAATAGAAATGAATAAAAAATTCATACAACA
>RCNC010002309.1_pt1 | contig 12727 bp, 9 predicted proteins | sample 2041301 | NCBI WGS metagenome assembly RCNC01 (sample SAMN09708231, study PRJNA481090) | Marine sediment metagenome, whole genome shotgun sequencing project. | biome: marine sediment; feature: ocean; material: sediment; isolation source: Sewage treatment plant 13A marine sediment (STP13A) ... | reverse complement strand
CCAAGATCTCCTGCATTTTCTTGATGTGTTGCAGAAAGCAGCGTGATCAGAGAGTAGTAAAATATTGAACTTTTATGCAACGCCAAGGTAAACTGGTTGAAGAACTAAGCTATTGAAAGCTCTGTTACATAATCTCAACTTTGGATGTGTCTCAGGGATTGCACTAATCTTCAGTTTATACCGATGCAATTTATCGATGACTTAAAATGCTAATTCTTTCAAGAAGGAGTCCCTGATCATTGAGTTATTGTGGCAAATCGATCATAAAGTAACATTGATTCGTACAGATAGCGAAAATCTGCGCACTGACCTGGCGGTCAGGAACGGGGTTTCTATATTATACTAAAATGTTTTACCTGATGCACGTGCTGCAAGTAGTTCAACTATAATGCCAGCAGCTGTCATTGCCGTCAGCTCACTATGATCGTAATGCGGTGAAACTTCGACAACATCGAATCCTACTAGTTTTTTGTTTGATCCCAGTTTAGGCAACATTGACCAGAGTTCCCTTACGGTTAGGCCAAATGGGGTAAACGCCTCAGCACCTGGCACATAGGCTGATTCCAAAACATCCATATCAATTGAAAGATAAAACCCATTAGTTCCTTTCGTGGCAACTTCCAGGGATTGTTCCACAACTTTATCTAACCCAAGCTCTAGGGCTTTTCGCATTGAAAAACATGTCATCCCTTCATTCTCTACAAAGTCCCAGTACTCTTTAGCGTTCAGAGTACCACGCATTCCGATCAAAGCCATATTTTCCGAAGCGAAAGATTCCAAACGAGAAATAGCGGCCACTTGTGAGCCATGATAGACTAAACGATTTGGGTCGGGATCCGCGTCTAAATGGCAATCAAAATGAATCAACCCGTAGTTGCCTTCAAGTGCTTGATCAATTGCTTTGGCCCCGGCAAGAGATATCGTATGCTCTCCACCGATGATTATAGGCATAGCCCCGGCTTTAAGAATTGAAGCGGCAAGGTCCGCTCCATACTGCATACTCTTGTTAACATCACCGACCTCTATGTATGAATCACCGCAATCACATAGCTTAAGTTTTTCAGCTATATATACTCCATAGTCATGATAATACGAATCATAATAGCACGAGGCATGCCGGATGGCTCTTGGGCCCAAAGATGATCCCACCCTTGAAGTGGTAGTGCCATCAAATGGAATTCCAAAGACAGCCGCTTTAACGCCTTTTTTACGCAACTCTTCAATTTTCTCTGGGTTTATTATCGGGCTTCCCATCTCGATCCAGGGAGCCTTCATAAAGGTTGGTATTCCAGCGTCTGTGATACCGCTCCATCTTAAACCATGAGCATCAATAGCCAAAATAATATCTCCTTAAGACTTGAGTGTTTCTCTTAATAGTGATCGAATACGACGAAAGTATCGTCCACAACCATTTTTTACTCGCTCGCCGCCATTTGAATGTCACGTTGATAAGCCTTTTCTTTCTTATTCATCAGCCAACCGGCGACTACAATACTTACCGCAACAATACCTATAATTATTGTTGCCAAGGCGTTAATATCCGGACTAACACCAAGTTTTACCTTGGAGAATACTACCATTGGCAATGTCGTTGAGCTGGGCCCGGACACGAAGGACGCCAGGATTACATCATCTAAAGACAGAGTAAATGCCAACAACCAGCCTGAAATCATTGCCGGCGAGATCAAAGGGAGTGTGATATCAAAAAGCACCCTTGTCGGTCTGCCCCCTAAATCCATTGCCGCCTCTTCCAAAGACTCGTCCATCCCCTGCAAGCGTGATTGTATGATAACTGCCACAAAAGCGATACAGAATGTAATATGAGCCAGGGCAATAGTGGTCATGCCTCGACCATCAGGCCAACCCACCAACTCTTCCAACGCTACAAAAAGAAGGAGAAGGGATAAACCGGTAATCACCTCCGGCATTACCATCGGTGCAACCATCAGTCCGGAAAAAAAAGTCTTTCCTTTAAACTTTCCGAAACGGACCAAGGCGATACCTGCCAACGTTCCCACAATTGTGGCCACCGTGGCTGATATGACTGCGATCTTAAAGGAAATCATTGCTGCGTTTATTATCGCATCGTTTTCAAAGAGAGCCTGATACCATTTGAGGGAAAAGTTGGACCATCTGGTGGTAATTTTAGCCTCATTGAATGAGAATACAACGAGCAATACGATGGGAATATAAAGAAATGCATACCCAAAACCCATTCCAATCAATAGATAGAAATTGCGTTTTGCATTCATCGGTAGCTCTCTTTTGAATGGGAACTGTAATATTTATACAACATAAAAGGTAAAACAAGCAACATCAGTAATACCACTGCTACTGCCGACGCCACAGGCCAGTCCCGATTATTAAAGAACTCGTCAAATAACATCCGTCCTATCATCAAACTATCAGGCCCACCTACTAATGTAGGAATTACGAACTCACCCACAGCCGGGATAAAAACCAGCATACAACCCGCTATGATACCCGGTACGGAGAGAGGCAAGGTAATAGTCAAAAATGTTGTAACCGGCCTGGCACCAAGATCTGCTGACACCTCATTTAATGTAGTGTCCAGTTTCTCCAAATTAGCGTAAAGCGGTAGAATCATAAAAGGCAAGAACGTATATACAAACACCACATACATAGCAAAGTCCGTATACATCAACTGAATCGGCTTTTCAATCAGCCCCATCCACATCAAAATATTGTTAATTATCCCTTTATTGGCCAACAGTCCCATCCATGCGTAAACCCTTAAAAGAAAAGAAGTCCAGAACGGCAGGATCACAAGCATAAGCAGAATATTACGTCTGGAATGGCGGGCTCGGGCGATTCCGTAGGCCATAATGTATCCGATAATCAGACAAAAGATAGTCGCTATAAAAGCGATCTTTAGAGAATTCAGATAAGCGATTGTAAAAAGATCATCCTCCAACAACAACAAATAGCTATCGAAGAACAGTTGGATAGAAACCTGCGTGTTCTCAACCCAGACAATCAGATCTGAAAAAGGAGGACGCGCTGTAATGGATTCTGCTAAACTGATCTTAAGTACATACACAAACGGAAGGAAGAAAAACAGAAGCATCCAGAGGTATGGGATGCCGATAACCATATTCCGCCAGGTTCGATCCTCAAAAGCATTGAGAATTTTCCGTAGCTTTTGGGGACGATGACTGGACTTGTTCATACTATTCTCTTTTATCATGACAATACCACAGTATTGGCAGCTTTCCAGGATAGATAAACAATATCATTCCAGCCGACCCGGTGTTTAGAAAAGCGGTTCTGGTTCGGCGCAGAAACTTTCACGATTTTACCGCTGTCCAGTGCTACATTATAAACAGACAAATTCCCAAGGTATCCGAAGTCCAGAATTTTTCCTCTGACAGTATTGAAACGGTTGTCATCAGATACTTCTTTGGAAATATGAATCTTCTCCGGACGGATAGCAACACCGATACTTTCACCGATATGAATGGATGAATCACGATCGATCAACAAATCACATTCTGTATCTTCACAACTAACAACATGGGAATCGGGCTGATCCTTTTTTACAATCCCCTCAAAAATGTTTATGGAACCAATAAAATTGGCCGTGAACCGGGATTGCGGGTACTCATAAATATCAGTAGGTGTCCCAATTTGAACAATTCGACCCTGGTTCATTACGGCCATTCTCGTAGAAAGGGTCATCGCCTCTTCCTGATCATGGGTTACCACAATAAAAGTAATGCCAAGCCTGTCTTGAATGTCAATTAACTCAAACTGAGTTTTTTCCCGCAATTTTTTGTCCAAGGCAGCCAGAGGCTCATCTAATAGGAGTACTTTGGGGCGTTTAACCAGTGCGCGAGCTAAAGCTACGCGTTGTTGTTGCCCCCCAGAAAGCTGATGAGGTTTCCGCTTTGCGAATTGGCTCATTTGAACCAGCTCCAAAACTTCTTCCACACGGTTGCTAATCTTAGCTTTTGGCAATCCCTCCCTTTTTAAACCATAAGCGATATTTTTTTCAACTGACATGTGTGGGAATATCGCGTAGGATTGAAACATCATGTTCATCGGACGTTCATAAGGTGGAAGCATAGTTACATCGACGCCATCAATTAAAATTTTTCCATCCGTGGGCGCTTCAAAACCCGCCAATAATCGTAAGAGCGTGGTTTTACCACATCCGGATCCTCCTAGCAGACAGAAAAGCTCGTTTTGATAGATTTCTAGACTTAAATTGTCCACCGCGGTGAACTCACCGAATTTTTTGGTAATACTGACAATCTCCAGGAAAGGCTTTATTTTCTTATCCAGCCACGGTTGACTTTCAATGGGTTTTTCATTAAGTGGTTCCATTTCTGATAGAATCCTCTTGATATCAGGTTAATGGACAGAAAAATAGGAACTTAAGTCCGGATGTTTTGGGCTCGACGCAATTCACATGCTTCTGGTATATACACACTGAATCTCAGTTAGACGAAAGCTTTTTATTCAAATTTATTTAGCTGCCTTAATTCTTGTCCACAGCCTAGTATACTTACGTCTTTCTACCTTGTTAGGTGAAGCCTGCAAGAATAACGTCTTCATCACCTTATCTGAAGGATAGATGTCCGGATCTCCCTTAACTTCATCGTCAACATAAGGAAGTGCGGCAGCGTTTCCGCTGGCAAAGAAAAATTCATTGCTAAACGTGGCCATTTCCTTCGGTCGCATCAGAAAATCGAGAAATTTGTGAGCGTTTTCCGGATGTTTAGCGTCATCGGGAATAGCAAGCAAATCAAAATAAATAACGGTACCTTCTTTCGGGATAGAGTAATCTACCACCACATCGTTTTTTAGTTCTTCAGCTCGCGCACTTGCAATTCCTCCGTCGCCATTATAGGTAATAGCTGCACACAATTCACCGGTAGCCAACTCTTCAATCATTGCTCCGTTATTAAAATGTCGGATATATTTTCGAAGGCTCATCAATAAATCCTCAGCCTTTTTCAGATCCGCATCCTTAGCGGAATGATATTCGAGACCAAGATAGTTCAATGCAATCGGGATAAGTTCGTCATATGCATCGCGAAACGCAACGCCGCAATCGGCTAGTTTCGAAATATTCTCCGGTTTAAATAAAAGATCCCAACTCCTCAGGTCTACGTTGGGTAGTCGTTTTTTCACCAGGTCAACGTTGAAGGCGATACCTGTTGTTCCCCACGCATAAGGAATTCCATAGGTATTGTCTTTATCAGTTTGAGCGAGATAGGTTAAAATTTTTGAGTCAAGATTTCCGTAATTTGAGAACTTGGACTTATCAAGTTTTTTGAATGTGTTGAGATCGATCATTCTCCCCATAATCGATGAGGTGGGGATCACTATATCATAGCCGCTTTTGCCCGTCAGTAACTTCGTTTCCAACATACCGAGATTTTCAAAGGTATCAAGATTGACTTTAATCCCAGTCTCCTTCTCAAAGTCCTTGACGGTTGATTCCAGGAGATAATCAAACCAGAAATAAATATTGAGTACCTTTTCCTCTTCAGCTATCGATGGAGTTATCAAGGATGTGGACAGTCCTAATAGTATGATACAAATGGAAATACTTAATTTTTTAAACATACCCTTCTCCTTTGTTGTTTTTGTTTTTGTTTTTGAAAGCATATTCCTATGTCGGAACTTGGTCACTTTGGTTTTTATTAAACCACGTAGGTTTTTGAGCGCCTATGTAATTTGCCAAAATCAGCTTTGTGACTTCTACATATGCCTGCATAGCTCACTAGACAATGCATTTTAAAACCGATCATCCTTACTGCAATTCTTCTTTACGAAGATCAATTAGGGGGGGCTACGGCTTATTGCATCATAACTATTTTTCCTCATCTCAACCTCCGTTTAACAGCCTCTTTCATGAATCCACTCGCCTTCTATAGCGGTTAAGATTGTACGTTTAATCAAAGCTTTGAACAGCTGAACTTTGTATTTGTTTCTACCTAAAGGAGATGTTTCTCTCACTGCAATTTCTGCTGCTTGTTCTGCTGTTTCCACTCCGGGCGCCCTTCCGTTCAAGAATTCCTCTGCTGCCTTGGCCCTGATGGGAATGGGTGCCGCAGCACCTAAAACCAATCGGCTATTGGAAATACGGCCGGAATTTAGTTTGAGCACAACACCTACACTGCCTATCGCAAAATCAATGGATTTTCTTATCCTGAACTTTGAGTAGGCTTGTACCGTTTCTGGGTTGGGTTTAGGAATCTGGATTTCAATTACCAATTCATCTGAATCAAGATTTGTGGAGCTTTGTCGTTTGACACCAAATAGTTGTCCAGCTCTTATGGTCCGCTTATTGGTCACTATTGTCGCATCCAGGGCAAGTAAAGCCACACCTAAATCTGACGGGTTGACCGCCACGCAGCCACAATTAAAACACCGATTTGCCTCTTCTTTTATCATCTTAGAATCAAGACCTAAGGCATCCTCAGCAGCAATACTCCGCTTATTTAATGGAAGCTCTATCATTTTGACTCTGTTGGTAGTTTTAAAATTCCCGCAGTTTAGGTCTAAGGGTGTTTCAATAACCTTTAGGTCATAATCCCTTAGTGTTTCAGACACACCATTTAGACAGTTGTCTATGGCAATTGATGCCTTTCGGCCGGAAGTTATGGCATCTATAACTGAAGCCGGACCGGTGATAACGTCCCCACCCGCAAAAACTTTCGGAATGCTGGTGGTCTGCGATGCTTGGTCAACTGTGACCAAACCCTTATTAGCTTTCAATTTTTGATCAATGAAAGAAAGGTCTGATTTCTGTCCCACTGCCAATATCACTTCATCCGCATCAATGACCTGAGTGATTGATTTATCGAATGTAGGTGCAAATCGGCCGTCATCGTCCAAAACTGATGTACAATGGACCAATTCGATGCCTTTCACTTTCCCATCAGATTGAACAATTTTTAAGGGACCCCACTCCGGCATCATCACAACCCCTTCTTCAGTGGCTTGTGAAATTTCCCATTTATATGCCGGCATCTCCATTTTTCGTTCTAAACAAGCCATGGTGACTTGATCAGCACCAAGACGTTTTGCAGTTATGGCGACATCAACAGCTACATTGCCCCCACCAATTACTACCACTTTTTTCTTTTTGATATCGTTGATGCCATTTTTTGCATTGCTTAAAAAGTCAAGACTGCTGGTGGTTAATTCTTCTCCCGCTAACATGATTGATGGGATTCCCCAGAGACCATTGGCAATGAAAAGACTATCAAAATCACGAATTAGTTCATAAAAAAGTATATCTTTGCCTACCTCCGCATTGAGTTTGAATTCTACACCTAAGCTTTCAATTGTTCTCACGACCCTTTTAACAATATCATTAGGAAGTCTAAACGTTGGTATGGCATATGTAAGCATTCCACCCGGTTTTTCGTTTTTCTCATAAACAGTCACACCGTAACCCAAATTTCTAAGATAGTAGGCTGCCGAAAGACCGGCCGGACCGGAGCCAATAATTGCCACTTTTTTACCGGTTTCGGTTACGGATAACTTCATAATTTCATCCGCCTTCTCAAGTATAAAGTCACCCAAAAATCGCTCAATTCCTCTTACTGATACAGCTCCATCAAACTCATTTCGGTTACAATCCTGCTCACAAAAATGTGGACACACTCGACCTGTTATAGCCGGGATTGGATTAGCCTCTAAAAGGACCTTAGCAGCCCTAAATAGGCTATCTTCCCTTAATTCTTTCAGATAAACGGGAATGTTCGTGCCGGCTGGACAAGCCGTCGAACAGGCAGTTTTATCCATCCGAACTGATCCGAAAATGGAGTGATATCGGTTTTCACCAATGAGGGCGTTACAGCGAGTCCCTCCTTTTCTCAGGCAGTGAAATGTGTTGTTTGGATAGCGATAATACCAACATCTAGGTTCCTGGCATAAATTGCCGCCGATAGTCGCTTCATTTCTGATCTGTGGAGAAGCAATTTGACGCGCCGCCTTAGTCAGTATTGGATGCTTTTCATTCAAAACTGGATCATTTTCCAGATCCTTTAACTTCGTTAACGCACCAATTTTTAAAGTGCCATTTTCTTCTTTGATGTATTCCAGACCGTCAAGCGTCTTAATATTGACCACGATCTTCGGATAGTCAGGATGAATCTGATCTTTTAATGTACCCAATAAATCACTGCCCCCGGCAATTATTTTTGCCCGGCTTCCATGCTCTTTAAGAATATGAGTTGCTTCAGCAACCGTTTTGGCATTAATATGTTTAAATAATTTCATTGTGTTACCCCACCTAACGCGGAAAGAACCTTCTCGGGCTTAAAGGGAATTTCATCCATTCGAACTCCAGTGGCATTATAGATGGCATTGGCTATTGATCTAGCGGTACATGTGGTTACGCCTTCACCAATTCCACAAGCACCGTACTCGCCTGCCCCTTTCCAAACTTCGAGCAATATTGGTTCAACTTTAGGAAAATCCGCCATTGTGGGTATCTTATAATCGATCCAATTGAAATTGAGCGGGATTCCTGTGGCATCGTCATAAATAATCTCCTCAGTTAGCGTTTCTCCTATGCCCATACACTGGCCTCCGATCTGTTGCCCCTCTGCTCCCGGAGCGTACATCACGGTACCGCAATCACTGACCACAACCAGTTTAACAATTTCAACCTCTCCAGTTTCAGTGTCTACCTCCACGTCTGCAAAAGTTGCCCCGAATGGCACTCCGGTCATTTCATCCGGCATCAGGTCACTTACGGTTATCAGCACGGGTACCAGATCTCCGTTCCATAGAATATCCTTGATCCTATGTTTCTTTTCGGGGTCATATTTGAAATAAACACATGCATCCCTGATTTCAATTTTATCTGCCGAAGTATCTAGATAATTAGCACTTAATTCCAGCAATTTTTTCTTCAACAGGGCAGCAGCTTTGGACATCAATTCCGCATGTAAATAGGATACCGCACTATCTGTTTGAACCATATCTTTGTATCCGGTATCAGTATCAATTGTAGAAACCCAGTGAATATCTTTTGGCTTGATGTTAAGAAAATCCAGTGCTTCAGCACACGCGAATACCGCACAGCTATTTGATCCAACACCAGTTTCAGCCATAGGAGCTTCGAGAATCACCGACATGTCCGGATTTAACTTCACCCCTAACTGAACGTGTCCACGCGCCACTTCCTGCCAACCTGTGTGCCATCCCATGTTGAAGGAAAAACCAATACCGCGTTTTTTACTACCTTTTGTTTCACCAGGGCCGTGTCTGTCCTCCCAACCGATCTTCTGAGCTCCCGCCAGTAAGCATGCTTTGAGGCTTTTGTCTGGTAACGTTTCCCATTCATGACCAAAATTTTTAATCGCCAACTCAATCGGATCAATTCCCAATTTTTCTGCCATGACATCCACAGCTAAGCCGATAGCCAGGTTAATCTGGTTGTTGCCAATACCTCGCATGCAACTCCCTGGAATGATGTTGGTGTATACGGCATAACCTTCCATGCGTAGATTAGGAATATGAGCTAGTTGACATTCGCTCATTTCGATACCTGGAATATGTTTGAGAGCAGCCATCGTGGAGTCGGCATATGCACCGGAGTTAATAATACCGTAAAAGGACATGCCTGTGATGGTTCCATCTTTCTTGGCCCCCGTCTTTATGGTCCAAGTTAGAGCATTTCGGGTATCGTGAAAATCTTCGCGCCTGGTATGCTTAAATTTAACAGGATACCCAGTTCGTTTGGATAACAATGCCGTAATAAGCAAAAAAGGCTGATCTCCGGTATTACCTCTCCCGAAGGAACCACCGATATAAGGTATGCGAATTCTAACTTTGTTTAACGGGATATCAAACATGTTAGCAAGGTGCATCCTGGTTTGATCGCCTTGATAATAGTTCGTCCAACAGATCAACCGATCTCCTTCCCATTGGACACAACAACCCCGGGTATCCAGAACTCCGTGTTCAGCATTGTGGTGTTTTGAGGTTACCTCAGCGACCTCATCAGCCTCGGAAAACGCCATCGCGACATCACCGCGATCCAAGAATACATCCGGCCCACTCCATCCGCCCCCTGGCAAAACATTTCCTTCGGGATTTATGTTAGGATGTATTATCGGCGCTTCAGGCTGCATGGCTTTTTCAGGATCAAGAACGAACGGGAGTACTTCCCATTCAATCTTTAACAGCTTCAGAGCCTCGTCGGCGATATCGTAGGATTCGGCTGCAATAATAGCTCCAATTTCATCCCCAACCCAACGACCGGTATCGGATAAAACTAGCCGGTCCTGGTAATTGGGCCAATCCATCCTGTCGTAATGCCTTGTGTCAAGCCCCGTCCAAGAGGCATTTGTAGGTTTGAAAGCTAAAATATCAGGATCGTTATAGGTCAGTATCGTTTTTACACCTGACAGTTTTTCTGCCTCTGTTGTATCAATCTGTTTAATGCGTGCATGTGGATATGGGCAGCGCAACACTTTGGCAAACAATAAGTTCTGATCTTTACCTTTTCTGATAATATCATCCAAATACAATGCCCGCCCGCTTGCTTTTTCTAATGCATCTTTTTTAGGACGATACGTTCCAACATACTTTCGTGGTATGCGAGAGTTAAATATATCCACGGATATCACCTCATCAATTGTTTTTCATTTCAGCAGCTCTCAAAACAGCTTTTATTACAGCTGGGTAGGTTCCACAGCGGCATAGATTCCCGGACAGACTCTCTTTTATTTGCTCAACGGTCGGATTGGGTTTTTCGTTTAACAATGCTTTTGAGGCCATAACAAAACCAGGTGTGCAATATCCACATTGCATTGCCGTGCCGTATCCAGGTTCGCATTGATCGGCAAAAGCATTGATCACAGGGTCATCGGCAGATAGTCCTTCTATCGTTAGAATATCACTACCATCGGCCTCAACTGCCAGCAACATACACGATAGCACGGCACGACCATCCTTTATGATCGTGCAAGCACCACAAGCTCCTTCATCACAAGCGACTTTCAATCCAGTCAGTCCCATCTTCTCTTTTAGAACGTAAGCCAATGAGTCCGAAGGTTTGAAATCAACAGTCGGCTCAAACTCAACCCATTCACCATTAACTTTCATTCTTATTTTACCCATTATCTCTCTCTCCTAATTCGTTATTTTAGCGGCCTATCAATAATAAAAAGGTCAGTTGGACAGGTCATAATAGCTTTTGTTCATAAACTTTCTTCAATTAATTGAATTGCAGAATATAGGTCGTAACTTATTTTAGTTCCCTCTCAATTAAGTAAACATCTAAGGTTGTAAGAAATCTTTGATTAGTTTTTTAGAAAATTTTCCGTAAACTTCGAAACGCTTACCATTGGAAAAAAAATCGGCCTCAAATGAAAGTCCTTCAAAAGCAGAAACGATAAATTCTGCGGCCAATGTCAAATCAATCTCTTCTTTTATAAGACCTGCACTTTTAAATAAGTCGAGTTCCTGAATAATAAAATCTCTGTGCTTTTTAAACATATCCGAAAACCGGCTCTTGATTTCAGGATTACGGTAACTCATGTAATACATGGCATAATAAACAATACTATTAACCGATTTTATATTGGTTTCGGAGAACATGACATCGAAAAACTTTTCATATCTTTGTTGCGGATCCGTAATTGTGACAAATTGATCCCTGATAAAAAGAGGGTCATATTTTAGTTTTATAAAATCTGCAAATTCGATAAGCATAGCACCCTTGGTCTTAAAGTAATGAGAAATCAGACTGGGATGAATACTCATTGATTTAGCAATTTTGATAATAGATGCCCCTTCAATACCTTGCTCAATAATAACTTGATAAAAATGTTCTAAAATTTCAGGTTTTCGAAATTCTGCAGTTTTCCTTTTAGACATAATTATAATTTTTCCCTTAGGGGTAGAAAATCGACAAACCAATAACCAATATTAAGGCATGACCATGGCCGGAGAAAACAATAGTATCGCTACTCAGTCACCAGTAATTTATGGGTTTATTGATATAAGAACGCATCATTAAACCAACAAGTTGCATGCCGTTATCTGATCGACGAAAAAATATGCACTACCTCAGCGGGCAAACCATAAATATAAGGAAGATTCTCGTGGTAATACCCACAACATTTCCACCGAGTTTTTAACGCAATACTTGGATGTATAAACAAGGTGTGTTTTATTATTTTAGAAATAAACATATTTTCCGTTACCTTTGCAAAAATGGCTTTCGCTAATATAAGCGTTGACCAGAGTTTAAGGTTACGAATAGGGGTGAATTGAAAATTACAATGAAACGCTTGGCTGTGCACGTACCATGCTCAAATAACTTGTGACTCAGGCTCCAAGACGGATAATTCGAAGATCTGCAAGTGATGGGATTTTCTGTTTGAATAACGCTTAAAAACGTTAGCTTTATTATTGATTATAGACCAGATAATTAATTGATTGACTAATTAATAACGGAATATAAATAAATGTCAAGTAAAAAGTATAATTGTTTTATCTAACAAGGATTTTTGTTCTAATTTAAATATGCTAGTTCCTATTTCTCTTGTAAGTTCAATTTGAAAAAAATTCAAATCTCTACTATCAACAACTCGAAGATTACATTTATAACTTTCACTGAGACATCAGATTCAGTACGCGAAATATGGACAGGCTATTGACATACGGACATTTGGATTAACGAACTAAGTCGCCGTATTTTAACTTTTACAGCGATATTTAGACTTCA
>RCNC010002307.1_pt1 | contig 12730 bp, 13 predicted proteins | sample 2041301 | NCBI WGS metagenome assembly RCNC01 (sample SAMN09708231, study PRJNA481090) | Marine sediment metagenome, whole genome shotgun sequencing project. | biome: marine sediment; feature: ocean; material: sediment; isolation source: Sewage treatment plant 13A marine sediment (STP13A) ... | reverse complement strand
CCTCAACTTCCGCCGCCTGGCGGATTTTCTTCTTGGTTTCCGCACCACTGATCACCGCAAAATGCCAGGGTTGCAGGTTGGCGCCACTCGGTGCCGTGTTCGCCGCCTTGAGAGCCGTCTCGATGATCTCGATCGGCACCGGACGGTCGGAAAACTCCCGCACAGAACGCCGCCGCTCAACGTCGGCATAAAACTCGCTGACGCGTTGACGCATTTCGTCAATCGGATACTCGCGATATTCCTGCAGAGGAACCACGGGGTGCTTGCTCATGTTCTCTTCCACGTGGTCATTGAATAATGCTGATCAGTCGCTGAGTTTTTGCAGCACGCGCCAGTCTTTTGCCTCATTTTCAGATACGGCGCGGCCGCGCATCGAAATGCCCGCTTCATGGACAGACTCAGGCACGCCCGACAGCAGCGGATGCCATTCTGGCAGGTCGTTACCTTCGGACAACCGCCGATAGGCACAGCTCGCCGGCAGCCACCGAAAGGCTTCCGGGCGGTCGACGGAGAGCACGAGGCAGTCCGCAACGCGTTTGGCGCGTGCTTTGTAATCGGTACAGCGGCAGGTATCGATATCGAGGAGCCGACACGCGATGTCGGTGTAATAGATCTCTCCCGTGTCCTCATCCTCGAGCTTGTGCATGCAGCATAACGCGCAACCGTCACACAGCGATTCCCACTCATCCGCCGACATCTCGCCCAGAGATTTGCGTTTCCAGAATTGATCGTTCATCGTCCCGTACTGTGCGTCACCGGGTGGTAAATATCCACATGAAAGCCGTGTTTCTCGACTGGGCAACCATGGGCCCGGGCCTTGATGTCAGCCTACTGCGCGCGCTGTTGCCAGAACTCGAGGTCTTCGACGTAACAAGCGATGAACAGGTGGTGCCGCGCATCAAGGACGCTACCTACGTGCTCGCCAACAAGATTCGGCTGACCGACGCACTCCTCGAACAGTGCTCGCACCTGCGGTTCATCGGGCTGACCGCCACGGGCACTGACAATGTTGACCTCGCGGCGGCAGAGCGTCATGGCATTGCCGTTTATAATATTCGCGACTATTGCAGCCAGTCGGTTGCAGAGCATGTGTTTGCCTGCCTGTTGACCCTGACGCACAGCCTTCCTCGTTACAATGCCGATGTCCGCGCCGGCGAGTGGCAGAATTCCGACGATTTCTGCCTGCTTACGCATCCGGTACGTGAGCTGTCCGGCATGACAATGGGCATCGTCGGCTACGGCGCTTTGGGCAAAGCGGTTGCAGGCGTTGCGGCGGCGTTCAATATGACGGTCATTGTCGCGGCACGCGCGGGCGCCAGTGGCGGGGTGCGCGTCCCGTTCGACGAGTTGGTAGCGCGCGCGGACGTGATTTCGCTGCACTGCCCGCTGGTTCCCGAGACCCGCAGGCTGTTCTCGACCGAGCAGTTCAGACAGATGAAAGGCGACGCCATCTTCATTAATACGGCGCGCGGCGGCCTGGTGGATTCAGCGGCGCTTGTAGCGGCATTGCGACGCGGCGACATCGCCGCGGCTGCGATAGATGTGTTGCCGAAAGAGCCACCTGTCGATGGCGATCCGTTACTCGACTATGAAGGCGGCAACCTCATTGTGACCCCGCACATCGCATGGGCAACCAACGAAGCACGGCAGGCCGCTATCGATGAGCTGACCCGGAATATCGATGCCTTTCAGCAGGGTCTGACACGTAATCGCGTCGTTTGATCAGGTACCGATAATCTGTCGCGCCCACTGCACGATCTGACGCACGCGTGGCGAACCGAGATCGTATGCTTCATCGAAACTGACCCAGCGCCATTCGTGATGCTCGGCCTCGCCGGTCTCGGGCGAAATTCCCATCACGACCTCCACTTGCTCGGTTCGTGCAATGTAATACCGTGCGACCTTGCCGCGGCTGTATGGCCCGGTTTCGAAATAACGCTCACCCCAGTCGAACACCAGGTCTTCGATGCCGGTTTCCTCACGCACTTCGCGCAACGTGGTTTGCAGCGATTGTTCGCCTTCCTCACGGATGCCTTTCGGAAAATCCCAGTGGTGATAAGCGCGCAGCAGTAACGTGAGCCAGCCGTCGTCGGTCTCACGTACGACAACCGCGCCACAGGACAACCGTTTGTCAATCACATTGTCGCTCCGCGCAGCACGTCAACGGGCGCGGCGTTGACCGCTCCACGCGCTGCAAAATACCCGCTCGTACAAACCACCAACACGCCGGCCAGTATCCCGACCAGCCACAGCAACGGACTGAACTCATACGGTAACTGGAATACCTTGACGGCGACCAGTGCGGCCAGCACCGATGCGCCGGCCGATGCCAGTATACCGGCGGCCAGGCCAAGTGCTGCGAACTCCGCCATGACGCCGGCGAACACCGTCCGTCGGCGTGCGCCTAACGCACGCAGTATTGCGCTCTCGAAGCGCCGCTCATCAATAGTGGATTGAACAGCAGCAAACAGAACCGCGACACCCGCCGCCAGCGTAAACATGAACACGGCCTGCACGGCCAGGCTGGCTTTCTCGATAATGCCGCGCACCTGCTCCAGGATGGCGTTCAGATCAATCACCGAAATAGTGGGGTGCGCTCGCACCAGGTCGACGAGCACTGCCTGCTCCTCAGCCTCTATCTTCATGCTCGAAATATAGGTCGTAGGCATCTCGTCAAGTGCGCCCGGTGACAGTACGATAAAGAAATTCGGTTGGAACGAGTCCCAATTCACTTTTCGAACGCTGGCGATCTCGGCGGCCACTTCACGGCCGGCAACGACAAAGGTCAGCTGGTCGCCAATCCCGAGACCCGTATTCACCGCCGACTCTTCTTCTATCGAAACCAGCGGCGGCCCGTCATACTCCGGCGGCCACCAGGTGCCATCAACAAGTTCGTTACTCGCGCTAAGCTCCGCGTTCCACGACAGGTTGGCCTCTCTATTGGCGAGCCAGCGTCCATCCTCGTTCGGATAAGCGCGGTCTTTGACGGATTCACCATTGATCGTGGTCATGCGAGCGCGCACCAGCGGAGTGAACTGCGGAGCGGTAACACCGTTTTTCTCGAACAGGCCGGCAACTGAATCGAGCTCGTCGGGTTGGATGTTGATCAGAAAATGATTCGGCGCGTCCTCGTCAAGCGTCTGCTTCCAGCCATCCAGAAGATCAGTGCGCACCAGGGTCAGTAACAGCAGCACGGTCAATCCCAGTCCGAACGCAACCACCTGTATGGCGCTGTCGCGGCCGCGCCGGGCAACGTTGGCGAGACCATAGCGCCAGGCGACGCCCACGCCCGAACGGGCACGCCCGATCACCATTACCAGTCCGCGGCCAACCAGGTACAGGGCCGCCGCAATAACGATAATCCCGCCGATGACGATCAGGAGCATCACGGGATCACCAACGGAGCGATAGAGCAACGCCGCAACCGCGGCGAGCGACAGGCCCCCAACCAGCAATCGAGACGGTGCCGGCGGCATCGCATCATGACGCAGCACCCGCAAGGGTGGCGTATTTCGCAGCTGTATGAGCGCGGGCAACGCAAAGCCCAGCAGCAGCACCATGGCACTGACGCCCGCCAGAACCAGCGGCCGAAGACCCGGCTCCGGCAGATCGCCGACCAGCAGATCGGCCAGGATGCGCGACAGAATTTCCTCCGCCGCATAGCCGACGATGCTGCCCGCGAGAATCCCAAGGACACCGAGCAGGAAGAGTTGTATCAGGGCAACCGAGATCACAAAGCGCTGCGTAGCGCCGAGACTTTTCATTAACGCGACGGTGTCCATGCGCCGGTGCGCGAAGCGTCTCGCCGACATCGCAACAGCCACCGCGCTAAGCAACAGGCTGATGACGGCCGTCAATGACAGGAAACGTTGCGCACGATCGGCCGCATTGTAGGCACGCTCGCTGCTCTCCTCCTGACTGCGGATGCGCACCGAGTCAGGAAGCTGCGGCTCGATCGCCGCATTGAAATCGGCGACCGCCTGTTCCTCGCCGGCGATGAGCAATGCGTAACTGACGCGACTGCCTTCGCCGATTAAGCCGCTGGGCTCGATATCGGCCATGTTCATCAACAGTGACGGCGCCAGCGATGCGAAGCCGATTGACTGATCCGGACGGTACGTGAGTATCGCCGTCACGGTGAGATCGAGCTCACCGACGCCGAGGGTGTCGCCAATATCGGCACCGACTCGCGCCAGCAGCGCTCCGTCGGCCCAAACCTCACCAGGGGCCGGTATGCCGTCGACAACGCGCTGCTCACCAAACATCTGGTCGGCAACCCGCACCGCGCCCCGAAGCGGGTAGTTCTCACTAACGACCTTGATCGCGGACAGTGCGCTGCCGTCGTCCGCAAAAACGACGGATGGAAAAACCATCGACTCCGAGGTTTCGAGGTTGTATTCGCCCGCCAGGATGCTCCATTGCGCGGGCAGTGGTTCCTGCGAGCGCAGCCGCATATCGGCCGCCAGCACTTCGTTGGCCTGTCGCGCGACGGCTTTGCCAATCCGGTCTGTCAAAAAACCAACGGCGGTCAGCGCCGCAACGGCGAGGCCGACCGCCGACAACAGCACGAGTACCTCGCCGGAGCGCAGCTCTCGCGCAAAACTCCGCAGCGCAAACAGTAGCGCTTTCATGCAGCCGTCCGCCTGTCGCGCACAAGCAGTCCGCCGTCAAGCTCGATAATGCGATCGCAGCGCTCGGCAAGACTGCCATCGTGCGTGACCAGCACGAGCGTTGTTGATGAATTGCGGTTGAGTTCAAACATGAGCGCCATGATGTTGGCGCCCGTGCGGCTATCGAGATTGCCGGTGGGCTCGTCAGCGAACAGCACCGCTGGTTCTGTCGCGAAACCGCGGGCGATCGCGACCCGCTGTTTTTCGCCGCCGGAGAGCTGCGCCGGATAATGGCTCCACCGATCCGCCAGGCCCACTTTGTCGATGAGCTCGCGCGCCGCCCGGCGCGCCGCGCCGTGCCCGGCCAGTTCGAGCGGTAGCATGACGTTTTCCAGCGCATTCAGTGAAGGCACAAGATGAAACGACTGGAAGACGAAGCCGACGCTCTCAGCACGAACCCGGGCACGACCGTCTTCATCCAGTGTCGACAGGTTGGTGCCATTCAGTAGCACGTGCCCGATACTGGGCAGGTCGAGGCCCGCCAACAGGGCGAGCAAGGTCGATTTACCTGCCCCGGAGGGCCCCACGACGGCAACGGATTCGCCGGCAAGAATCTGGAAACTCACGTCCGATAAAATGGTCAGAGTCCCTTCAGGGCTGCTAACCTGTTTGCCAAGGCCCTGTGCCTCAAGCACTACCTCTGGATTTGCTGACTGATCACGCATGCGAAAACTGTTTACTCTGATTATTTTATTGCTGGCCGTCGGTGCTCATGGGTCCGAGTCACCGACGGTGCTGATTTTCGGCGACTCGCTGAGCGCCGGGTACGGTATTGACGTTGACCAGTCCTGGGCCGCTTTGTTGCAGGCCCGGCTCGAACAGCAAGGGTACGAACATCGCGTCGTGAACGCCAGCATCAGCGGCGAAACCACCGAGGGCGGTGCTGCGAGGATCGACGCGGCTCTGCAGACATTCTCGCCGGAGCTCGTCATTCTGGAGCTCGGCGGCAATGACGGACTGCGCGGTTTTCCGCCCACACGCATGCAGGCGAACCTGCAGCAAATCGTCGTCGCAGCTCACGATTCCGGGGCCGCTGTGGTCTTGCTGGCCATACGCATCCCTTCCAACTACGGCCCGCGGTATTCACGCGCCTTCGAGGCCGCGTTTCGCGATGTGGCTGAGGAGCAGGAAATTCCCTGGGTCGAGTTCTTCATGGACGGGATCGCGTTGAACGACGATCTGCTCCAGGCGGATCGCATTCATCCTACTGCCGAGGCACAACCTATCCTTCTCGATAACGCTTGGCCGTTAATCAGCGCTACACTAGAGGCTCTGTAAGGTGTGAGGGGAACGAGTTGGAGAAAGTCTGGCTGAAATCCTACCCGGCCGATGTGCCGGAGAATGTTCCGGAGCCGCCGTTTCGCTCTATTCTGCAGCTGATCGAGCATGGCTTCGCCGAGTATCCGAACAACCCGGCCTACAACAACATGGGCCGCACCATCACGTACGCCGAGCTCAACGAGCTGTCCATGCAGTTTGCCTGCTACCTGCAGCAGACGCTTGGTCTGGTGCGTGGCGAGCGTGTTGCCATCATGCTGCCAAATATTTTGCAGTACCCGGTCGCCATGTGCGGCGCGTTTCGAGCCGGCCTCGTCGTCGTCAACGTCAATCCACTGTACACGCCTCGCGAACTCAAGCATCAGCTGAAGGACTCGGGCGCTCGCTGCATCGTCATTCTGGAGAACTTCGCTCATATTCTCGAAGAGGTCATCGCCGACACCGACATCGACTATACGGTGACAACGGGGGCCGGCGACCTGCTGAGCCAACCTAAAGCGGCGATCACGAACTTTGTCCTGCGGTACATCAAGAAAGGCGTGCCGCCGTATAAAATCGCCAACAGCATTCGCTTTAAAAAAGCCCTGAAGGCGGGCGCGGCACAGACGCTTCAGCCCGTCGATATCGGTTATGCCGACATTGCCTATCTGCAGTACACAGGCGGCACCACTGGCGTCTCGAAGGGCGCGATGCTGAGCCACCGCAATATGGTCTACAACGTGCAGCAGACCATCACATGGCAGGGCGACGCGCACCGGGGCGCCGAGCCGATCATCGCCATTACGGCGCTGCCGCTTTATCACATCTTTTCCCTGCAGGGGAACTGCCTGACCATGATGGCGCAGGGCGGCCTGAACGTCCTGATTACCAACCCACGCGACTTCGAAGGGTTCGCCAAGGAAATGGCGCAGTATAAATTCAGCCTTTTCACTGGCGTGAATACGATGTTCGCGTCCCTCATGAATACGCCGTCTTTCAAAGAGATTGATTTCAGCCATCTGCGCGTTTGCATTGGCGGCGGCATGGCCGTCCAGCCGGCCGTGGCGAAAGACTGGAAGAAAGCCACGGGCTGCACAATCCTGCAGGGTTACGGACTAACGGAGACCTCGCCTGCCGCGGTCGTTTGCCGAATCGACAGCGACTTCGATGGCTCGATCGGCCTGCCGATACCGTCTACCGAGGTTGTCATTGCCGACGACGACGGTAACGCCCTGCCGATCGGTTCGGTTGGCGAAATCTGTATCAAAGGCCCGCAGGTGATGGAAGGATACTGGCAGCGGCCGACCGATACGGCAGACGTCATGCTGCCGGGTGGTTGGCTGCGCACCGGCGATATCGGGCGCATGGACGAGGGCGGCTACCTGTGGATCGAGGACCGCAAGAAAGACATGATCCTGGTATCCGGCTTCAACGTGTATCCCAATGAAATCGAGAACGTCGTTGTCGAGATGGACGGGATCCTGGAGGCCGCTGCTATCGGCATTCCCGACGAGCGCTCCGGGGAGATCGTCAAGGTGTTCGCTGTGCGTACCGACGACAGCATTACCGAGCAAGACGTGATTCAGCATTGCCGCACAAGCCTTACGGGCTACAAGCGCCCGAAACTGATTGAATTTCGCGACGAATTGCCAAAAACCAACGTTGGTAAGATCCTGCGCCGCGAACTGCGGGACTGATGCAGCCGACGCTCGCTATTCGGAGGGCCCACAATGCCGGGCAGTAAACTGATTTCCTTTGTGCCGCTGCTGTTGCTGGCTGCGGTGGTGGGTTCCGCTGCGGTCCCGAAACCGCTGGATCCGCTCTACGTCGCGCCACACATTTATGAACTCGTCTTCGAGAACGACGATGTCCGTGTGCTGAAGCAAATATTACGCGCAGGTGAGACCCAGTCATTGCACGCGCATCCCGATCGCGTGATGGTCTATTTGCAGACCTGTGCGTGGCTGGAAGATGACGGCACCGGCGGTGAGAGAATGCAGCAATTCAAGATCGGGGACGCCGTGTGGGCGCCGGCCGAAACGCACGGCGGCAACATGCCAGACGTCGTGCAGGACTGCATCATCCTCGAAGTCGAACTTCTGTAGTCCTCTACAGGGCGCCGAGAGATTTAGTCGTGATATTGCGGGCTGAGCTCGTGGACGGCGTCGACGAGAACGCCGAGATTCTCGGGATCGATGTCCGGTGTAATTCCGTGTCCGAGATTGAAGACGTGCCCGGGACCCTGTCCGTAGCTCGCCAAAGTATCCGCAACGCCCTGACGAATAAGCTCGGGGCTCTCTCGTAGCGTCGCCGGGTCTAGATTGCCCTGCAGTGCAACTTTGTCCTGCACGTAGTCGCGCGCCGTCGCGAGGTCTGTCGTCCAGTCGACGCCAAGCGCATCGCAGCCCGTCTCCGCCATATCGCGTAGCCGCTCCCCGGCTCCCTTGGTGAATAGAATCACCGGTACCGGCTCCTTGCCCTGGTTAAGGGCCAGGTTGTCGATAATCGCCTGCATGTTGGCAAGGGAGAAGCGACGATAATCGTCAGGTTCGAGCGCCGATCCCCAGGTATCGAATACCATGATGGCCTGAGCGCCAGCTTCGATCTGCGCATTCAGATATTGCACGGTCGTCTCGGTGACAACATCGAGCAGGCGCAACAGCGAGTCCGGATCTTCTTTTGCCAGCCCCTTGATCGTCGCGAAATCGCGGCTCGAGCGCCCCTCCACCATGTACGTCGCTACCGTCCACGGGCTACCGGCAAAACCAATCAGTGGCACGTCGCCGTCCAGTGCCTTGCGAATCGTGCCGACCGCCTCGAAAACGTAGCCGAGTTCGGACTTCACGTCCGGAACCGCTAACTTTCTTATCGCCGCCGCATTCTGTACCGGTCGCTCGAAACGGGGGCCCTCGCCGGTGGCAAAATACAGTCCAAGCCCGAGAGCGTCCGGCACCGTCAGGATGTCAGAGAACAGGATCGCCGCATCGAGCTTGTATCGCCGCAGCGGCTGCAAGGTCACTTCACACGCAAGCTCCGCATTGCGACACAGGCTCATGAAGTCGCCGGCGATCGCCCGCACCTCACGGTACTCCGGCAGGTAACGACCTGCCTGGCGCATGATCCACACAGGCGTTCGCTGCACCGGCTGGCGTCGCAGCGCTCGTAGAAAAAGATCGTTCTTCAACTCGCTCATTATTGTCCTAACTGTGCGGTGATGGATTCCTGCATCGCCTCCGCGGCGGCTCGTGGGCTGGCCGCATCGCGAATGGGCCGACCAACGACGATATAGTCAGCGCCGTTTGAAAATGCCGTTTCGACCGTGACGACGCGCTTCTGGTCGCCCACCGGTTTGTTGTCGACCGGCCGAATGCCGGGTGAGATGACCAGCAGCTTGTTATCCACATACTCGCGCAACCGAGGCACCTCGAGACCCGATGAAATGACCCCGTCACAGCCTGAATCAAGCGCCTGCCGCGCGCGGGACAACACCAGCGCTTCCAGGTCGCACGCAAAGCCGAGGTCGTCCAGATCACCCCGATCGAGGCTCGTGAGTACAGTGACTCCAAGCACTTTCAGCGTGTCGCCCTTGTTTTCGGCGGCTGCCTCCATGATCGACCGATTGCCATGTACTGTCACGAAAGTGGCGCCGCGGTGTTGCAGCTGCCGCACGGCTGAGCCGACGGTGGCCGGAATGTCGAAGAACTTCAGGTCGCAAAACACCTTCTTGTCGCGCTCAAGCAGCCAGTCGAGCAGCTCAAAGTATTCGCCGCTCATCATCAGTTCCAGCCCGATCTTGTAAAACGTGACCGCGTCGCCGAGCTCTTCGGCGAGCGCCCGCGCGCGCCCGCAATCAGCCACGTCCATGGCAAAAATCAGGCGCTCCCCGTTGGGAATATTCTTGGGTTTCACTAACTTGCTCCTGCAGATCGCCGAGAATTCTATCAGGCTGCGATCGCCTCGTGTGCGGCAATCGCGTAGCGGTCCGTCATTCCGGCAATGTAATCGGCGATAACGCGCGCTCGGGCGTCGGCATCGAGGCGCTCGGCCGCATCGGCATATTCGTCGGGCATACGGCGCACATCGTCGCTGTAAGCGGCAAACAGCTCTTTGACGATTACCTGTACTTTTTTGGTCATCTCGAGCTTCTGCTCGTGCGAGTACAGGTGTCGGTGCAGAAACTTCTTGAGCGACACATGTTGCGCGTAGATCTCGTCGGACATACAGACGAGCGGCTCACCAGCGGCGCGCACCTCGTCGATCGACGCGGGCGCGAATGCCTGGAGTTTGCGGCGGGTCGCTTCGATCAGGTCAGTAACGACGGTCCCAATCATGCGCCGGTTGATCTCGTAGATCAGCCGCCGGTCATCGAGCTTCGGATAGCGGCGTTCGACCCGTAGAAACTGTGCGTCGAATAACGGCTGCTCACGCAGTTGCTCCAGACTCAAAAGACCGGCGCGAAAACCATCGTCGACGTCGTGGTTGTTGTAGGCAATGGCATCGGCGAGGTTGGCAATCTGAGCCTCGAGACCGGGCTGCAAACGCTTCAGGAAGCGCTCGCCAATGTCACCCAGCTCGCGCGCGTTGCGCGCAGAGCAGTGCTTGAGGATGCCTTCGCGAGTTTCGAACATGAGATTGAGGCCCGGGAAGTCCGCGTACTTCGCCTCGAGCTCATCGACGACGCGCAGCGACTGCAGGTTGTGCTCGAAGCCACCGTAGCTGCGCATGCAGTCGTTGAGGGTGTCCTGGCCGGCGTGACCGAATGGCGTGTGCCCGAGGTCGTGGGCCAGGCAGATGGCCTCGGTCAACGGTTCGTTAAGTTGCAGCGCGACGGCGACGGTGCGCCCGATCTGCGACACCTCCAGGGAGTGCGTCAGACGAGTGCGGTACAAGTCGCCCTCGTGATTCACGAAGACCTGCGTTTTATAGATCAGGCGCCGGAAGGCCGTTGAATGAATAATGCGGTCGCGATCGCGCTGGTATTCGCCACGATAAGCCGAGCCAGGCTCGTCGTATTTCCTGCCCCGACTGAGTGATTCGTCGGCAGCGTAGGGTGCGAGGCCGCCAGCCTGCATCAAGCGGCACCGCTGGTTAATAACTGCAGGCGATCATGATCGTAGTCGGCGGTAGTGTATGCGTCACCCAAAGATCGCAACAAGACGAAGCGCAGCTGCTTCTGCTGCACTTTCTTGTCCATGCCCATCGCGGACATCCAACGACTGTTCGAAATGGCGGGCGGCGCCACGGGCAACCCGGCAGCGGCAAGCAGGTCTCGCAGGCGGTCGACCTCAGCCGGGTCGATGCCGCTCAGTTTTGCGGCCAACACCATGCCTGCGGCGACCGCTTCGCCATGCAGCCATTCGCCATAGCCCTGGCTGTGTTCAATTGCGTGGCCGAAGGTGTGGCCGAAATTCAAGATCGCACGGCGCCCCGACTCACGCTCGTCCTCGGCAACTACCTCGGCTTTCAGCTGACATGAGCGGCAAATTGCCGTCGCCAGTGCTTCCGGGTCTCTTTCCAGCAACGCGTGCATGTGCGTTTCAAGCCAGGCGAAAAAATCACGATCACAAATAGCACCGTACTTGATGACCTCGGCAAGGCCCGCGTGTAATTCGCGCTGCGGCAGTGTTCCAAGCGTATCGGTATCAATGAGAACCGCTGTCGGCTGGTGAAACGCGCCGATCAGGTTCTTGCCGTGCTCGTGATTGACGCCGGTCTTGCCGCCAACCGAAGAGTCCACCTGTGCGAGCAAGGTCGTCGGTACCTGGACAAAAGCGACGCCGCGCATGTAACAGGCGGCGGCAAAACCGGCAATGTCACCAACGACGCCACCACCAAGCGCGATTACCGTGGTATCGCGATTCGCACGTAGTCGAACGAGCTCGTCGAGAATATCGCCAACCGCCGTTAGCGTCTTGTACGCTTCGCCGTCCGCAAGATTCAGGTGTGCGACGTTAAGACCCTTGAGGTCGCCCAGCAGCTTATCGAGATACAGTGGCGCCACCGTCTCGTTGCTGACAACCAGGCAGTCACGGCCACGCACGTATTCGGCCAGATCGAAGTTTCCGCTCAGCAAATCACGACCGACGATGATCGGATAGCTTCGCTCCGCAAGGTCGACCGAGAGAGTAGTTACTACAGACATTGGCGTAGATTACCGCAATATCGGGATGCTTGTAGCGGCAAGCGCTCGTCGACCCGCGCGGCGACTACGACACGTGGTCGATGATTTCCCTGGCGACCGAATGTACCTTGCGGCCATCGGTTTCAACGACCAGATCGGCGATTTCCCGGTACATCGGGTCACGCTCGACCAACAGCTTCTCCAGGATTTCGCGGCGATCGCCGTTTTCCAGCAGTGGCCGCTCACGACCTTTATGAGTACGTGCAAACTGTTGGTCGACGGTGGTGTACAGGTACACCACGTAGCCGCGCCCCCCCAGACGGCTGCGACTGTCCGGATCGATGACGGCGCCACCGCCGGTCGCAAGCACCACACCGTCGTGCCGTGTCAAATCATCGATTGTGCTCGCTTCACGCTTGCGAAAACCAGCCTCACCCTCTTTTTCAAAAATGAATGCAATGTCCACGCCCGTACGCGATTCGATTTCGTCGTCGCTATCCACGAACGTCAGGTGCAACGAACGCGCCAGCTGTCGACCAACCGCGGACTTGCCGGCGCCCATCGGGCCGATGAGAAAGATATTCTTCGGGTGTTTCATGAAGCAGGCGTATTACCTATTTTTTGCACTGGCTGTAAGAAGAAAGCCAACCCGAAGGTTGGCTTTCTGATAATGAAGAATCCG
>RCNC010002306.1_pt1 | contig 12732 bp, 12 predicted proteins | sample 2041301 | NCBI WGS metagenome assembly RCNC01 (sample SAMN09708231, study PRJNA481090) | Marine sediment metagenome, whole genome shotgun sequencing project. | biome: marine sediment; feature: ocean; material: sediment; isolation source: Sewage treatment plant 13A marine sediment (STP13A) ... | reverse complement strand
CGTTCTGGAATGGGCCTGGGTAGACTCGAACTACCGACCTCACGCTTATCAGGCGTGATTTCACCAAAGAGACCAGGAACCGGTGAACAGTACGTAGGCCCCGAGAAGACCGTTGGTAACGGCATGGGCCAGGACCGGCACCCAGAGATTCCCCGTTTTTCTGTATAGCCAGGCGTAGGCCAGGCCCGCCAACAGCCCCGCAAACCAGAGACGGTGTTCACTGGCGAACAGAACGGAAGAGAAGAGGATAGCCTTGAACCCGAGGGTGGTGGCGTCCACGGAAAGGAAGGACGGGCGCTGAATCCAGCGGAGAAGGAAGGAGCGCCAAAACAGCTCTTCCATGACCGGCACGATTAGGGCGGCTCCCGCCAGCCTTACCAGAACCAGCCCCATATTCAGGCCGTCCCCGGATCCGGGGTCGAACCCCTCGCCCGGGGCAAAGGCCAGGGGCTTGAAGTCCAACTGGATCCAGAGCAGGAAAACCGCTAATCCAATACCGATTCCGAGGAAGCTGCCGTAGGCTCCGGGATTCGGTGCTTCCCTCAGTTCCTCGAAGTACTTCCAGAGCGCGATGAGGGCGATGAGCACGATCCCGACTCTCACGCCATAGAGCCAGCGTCCGTCCACGCCCCCGGGGAGAAGAGCCTCCAGGTAGGGCTGGAGGATCATCAGTCCGATGTAGAGGCCGAAAGGAATGGTTCGAGCAAGTCCTGGACGCTTCGACATGTCTCCCTTTCCTGGGGTTGCTATCTCAGAGCCTCACCATGATTCGCCGGACCACGCGTCGCTCAGGGTATCCGTTGCCGAGGGCATAGGGCCCCCGACCCTGGTGGCCATTCTAATACATTCTGGGAGAGGAGAGGACCGTCCCGGAACAGGGGCTGGGTCCTTGATCTTACGGGTTCGGGTCTTGTAAGAACCTTTCAGGAGCGATTCCCAGGCCGTTGCCATGGGGAGGGACCCTGATTAGATAGGTTCAACTTCCCAGATTTTCAGGAGATATGGAATGAGATTGTTTTCAGCAGTAGTGGCCTGTTCGCTTCTGACAGCCTGTACCGCTGGTACCGAGGCTGCACCGGAGATGACCAGTGCCGATAGGAGTCAGATTCAAGCCGAGGTCCTGGACTGGTCGGACCAGTGGTTGGAGAGCGGGACCAACCTGGAAGCCCAGGGCGTAGCTCATCTCTTCGACGAGGCCGACGGACACTTCGTCGACGGTGGCCGGTATCTGGCGACCTGGCAGGCCTATCTTACCCACTCCCAGGAGCTCTATAGAAGTTGGGAAAGCTGGGAAGGGCAGTGGGGCTCCCGCAGGATCGACGTCCTGGCAGACGATGCGGCTTTGTTCGTCGGGCAGGTGGAGAGCGTTATTACGACCGAAGAGGGTGTCGAGGCGGATGTTCAGTCCACCTTCAGCTTCGTTTTGAGGAAGAAGGAAGGGGTCTGGAAGGGTCTGTTCGGTCAGGTGGGTGGAGTCTGGACTCCCAGGCAATAGTCCCCGCCGCACCAGAATTGAAGTTCGCCGCCTCGGAGAATCCATGCCCTTTCACGACCATAAAACGCTTGGACGTACTGGCCTGTCCGTAAGCCGAATCGGCCTGGCGGGCGGTTACGGCGTTCCAGCTAAGGCGGTCGAAAAGGCCCACCACGAGTACGGCATAAACTACTTCTACTGGGTCAGCAGAAAGCCGGGGATGGGAGCGGCTCTCAAAAAGTTGGCCAGAGAAGGCCGGGAGAAGCTGGTAATCGCGGTCCAGTCCTACGACCATCTGGGTTTCTTTCTGAACCGCTCGGTTGAGAAAGCCCTCGCCGACCTGGATATCGAATACGTGGACATCCTCTTCCTGGGCTGGTTCAACAAGACTCCGGGCAACCGACTGATGGGAGCCGCCCGGAGACTCATGGACTCCGGCAAAGTCCGGTTCCTGGGGGTCACCAGCCACAATAGGAGCTTTCACGGCCGGCTGGCCCGGGCAGGAGAAGGCCCCTTTGATGTATTGCAGGTTCGTTACAACGCGGCCCACCGGGGTGCGGAGACGGATGTGTTCCAGAACCTGCCTCAGGCCCGGCCCGGGATTTCCGTCTATACCGCTACCCGTTGGGGAAAGCTCTTGAAGGCCAGGGCCATGCCGGAAGGGGAGGCTCCCATGACGGCTGCGGAATGTTACCGGTTCGCTCTTTCCCATCCCGGGGTGGACAACTGCCTGGCCGGTCCCCGTGATGAGGCACAGATGATGGAAGGTCTGGAGGCTCTTTCGGCGGGGCCTCTCGATCCGGAAGAGTTAGAGCGGATTCGAAGGATCGGCGATTACGTCCACGGCTGATCCGTGGGCGTCGAATCCTCCTGTAATTGCCCCCCCCCACTGCACCGTATGAAGAGTATGGTTCCCATAGGAAAGCCATCGGTATCGGAGGGTCAAATGCGGAGGTTTCTGGCGTATCCCATATCACCATTTCTTTTTTGGTTGCTGCTTTCGGGGCCCGCCCTGGCGGTACTCGGCCCAGGGAGGATCTCGGCTCAAGAGCTGAGCTACCAGGAAATGCGGGCTCAGGTGGTGGAGTTGTATGGAGAGGAGAGATTCGCCGAGGCAGCGGAGATTTTGACGGATGCCCGGGAGCGATACCCGGATCATCTCATGGCGAACTGTGTGAACCTGGCTCTGATGTACCTCCGGATGGAGAGATTCGAAAAAGGAGTGGAGGCGTTGGGGTATGGCCTGGACCACGGAATCTGGTATGGACAGTATGCCTTCCTTGATCCGACGTGGGATCCCATAAAGGGGGCGCCGGGGTGGGAGGACTTCGAGGGGCGGAACCAGAAAGCAAAGGAGTCGGCGGCCAGGGAGGTTGAACCGAGACTTGAAGTGGTTCTCCCGACAAACTATGACCCGGCTCGAAGCTACCCCCTCTTTCTCGCTCTCCACGGGGGTGGGGAGAACGTGGACTTGTTCATGCCGAATTGGGGGTCACCCGTATTGGCCCGGGAGTTCATCGTGGCCTTTCCCCAGTCCACCCAGCTCATAGCCATGGATGGGTACAACTGGACCGAGGATATCGCTTTGAGTCTCAGGGAAATCCGGGGAGCCTACCAGGAGGTCGTAGATCAATACCCCATCGATGAAGGTCATATCTTCGTCGGCGGATTCTCTTCCGGCGGTGTGGCATCTCTCGAAGTTGTTCTGAACGGCACCCTCCCCGTCCAAGGTTTCGTGGTCCTCTGCCCTGCCATGCCTGATGACTTTTCTCCGGAGGCGGTGAGGGCGGCCTCGGAGCGGGGGGTCCGGGGAACTCTGCTCACAACAGAAATGGATGGAAGAGTGGATCAACAGAGGAGGATGGCGGATATAATGAAGGAGGTGGGACTCCCTCTCGAGTTCCACATTACTCCCGATATCGGGCACTGGTATCCGGACGATCTGGCTGCTAGGATCGATGAGGCCATCGCCCACATTCGAGGAGAAGGATGAGACCAGCTACAAAGTCCGCTCGACTCGGCGTCCTGATGTTGTTTTTTGGGGCCCTGGGAGCCTGTGACTCCCTGGGCCCTGAGGACCAAGGGGGCTCCGGTTCCTTGACCGTTTCCCTGCTCTCCCCCAATGGCGCGGAGGGTTCTGCTGTTTTCGAGTTGACGGGAGGGGTGGGCCTCAGCACGGTTTCGCCCATTGGAGGCGAGGTGCTCTACCAGCATTTCGGAGGGTCGAGCCGAGTCGTGGTGGTCATGGATGATCCGGGTGTGGTGAGCTTCATAGTAAGGACTGACGACGTACAGGAGCTCCCTGAGGTGAACCTTATCCAGGTGGCTAGTGGGGCAAATGAGCTCAGGGGGTCTCTCGAAGGGTATACGGTCGAGTTCTCCGCCAAAAAAGACTCCTCGAAGAAGGGCAGGGGGGGCTGATCATGGGTGCCCGAAGCTTCTGGTCCATTGGAGCCGCCCTGTGCACCCTGTCTGTCTGGGTGAGCCCTGTTTCCAGCCAGGCGTTGCGTTCCTTCCCCGAAAGAGGATTCGTTCCCCGGCCCCCGGCCTACGATCAACGGTTGAGGGAAGAACCGAGCTTCTTCAGCCTCGGAGATGGATGGATCCAACGGACCCATGCGGCGATCCAAACCGGGTCCCCCTTGTCGGGAAATCTCCCGGTTCTCCTGATTCAAGGACTCTTCTCCGACTCTCCTGAGCCCCACATCAGTCAGCAGGATCTCCAGACCTCTCTATTTGAAGGACCGAGTGAATTCGGGACGCTCACCGATTACTACGATGAGGTTTCCGGGGGGCGTCTGACGGTCAGCGGTGAGGCCCTTCCCTGGGTCCGGACCACCGTCTCCATGGCCGAGGCCGTGGGAACATCCTACGGCCTCGGCGGGGACGCAAAAACCGGTGAGTTTCTGGTCCAGGCTGTGGCAGGGGTAGACGAACTCGTGGATTTTGGGCGGTTCGACAATGATGGTCCTGACGGGGTCTCCAACAGTGGTGACGACGATGGGTATGTGGACGCGGTAGCATTCCAATTCATCGAAATCTCGGCGTCCTGCGGGGGCCCGGGGATTTGGCCGCACCGGTCCCGAATCCAGTACTGGTTCGACCCGGAGGCTTCGTACACTTCCAATGATCCCCGGACCGGTGGGGGCTTTATCCGGGTCAACGACTACACCACACAGAGCGCGGCTGATTGTGGCGGGGTGAACGTCCAGAAGGCCACAACAATTGCCCATGAACTCGGTCATGTTCTGGGGTTACCGGACCTCTACGATCGTTCCCGGGGGCTCCTTCCAGAGGAGCGGCGTTGGGTGGTGGGGTGTTGGGACCTCATGGCTGCCGGATCCTGGGGCTGCGGGACGAATAACAGGGAAGCCTGGGTCCGGCCCACCCATATGGGTGCCTGGGAGAAGATTCGGCTGGGTTGGTTAGGTGGCTTGGAGGTGGTCCAGGGCGTCCTGGACCAGGAGTTCACTCTGGAGCCGGTCCAGTCGAGCGGCCAGGCCTTGAAGGTTTTTCTGGAAGAGGGAAACCCCTCCAGCCAGACCGAGTACCTCCTGATCGAATACCGGAAGAAGGTGGGTTTTGATCAGGATCTCCCTGCGGCAGGGGTCCTGGTCTATCACGTCGATCCAAAAATCAAATCCAACAGGCCCTGTGATAGCTGCCCCCAGACCTACATGGTGGAGCTCCTCGAGGCTGACGGAAACAACACCCTTCGCCTCAATTTCCTTCAGGGAGGGAACCGGGGGGAGGCGGGGGATGTCTGGGGTGCGTCGGGACCTGGTAGGCTCACGAACAACACCTATCCATCCACCAACCTGACCTCGGGTGAGGAGTCTGTCGTTACCATCTATGACATCTCCATCCAGGAGGGGAAGGCCCACGTCACCCTTTCGGCCCAGGCCATCCCTCGCACACGACTTGCGCAACCCTTCCTGAACGTCGGGGGCCTTGCTCCCACCCAGGAAGAGGTCGCGTATCTGGACGCGAGGGGAAATCAAAACGGCCTCTATGATGTGGGTGATTTAAGAGCCTATCTGAAGAGGTGACGGCTGGCTCTGAGGTCTTCCCTGGACCCAACATTGTTCTGAAGGGTTTATTGGGCGTTCGGACCCCTCTAATCCAAGGCTGTCGTGACCGTTCAGGCATGGATCACCCTGGTCGTCCTATCCGGGACCATGGTCTTCCTCATCAGAGGGAGGACGGCTCCGGCTATGGTGGTTTCCGGGGCCGTGATTGTGCTTTTGAGTCTTGGGGTCGTATCGGCGGCTGAGGCTCTTTCAGGGTTTTCCAATCCGGCTCCCTTTACTGTGGCGGCCCTATACGTGGTGGCCAGGGCGGTGGAGAAGACGGGGGGACTTCAGCCCCTCCTGAGTGCCTTGTTGGGAAGGGGGAACGGCTCTTCGAAGAGGAAGCCGGGGCTCTGGTCCATGGCCCGACTCCTCGGTCCCGTCGCCGCGGCCTCCGCATTTCTCAACAACACCCCCATCGTTGCCATGGTATCCCCACAGGTTGAGGCTTGGGCGGAACGCCGGGATGAGAGTCCTTCCCAGTATCTGATGCCCCTCTCCTTTGCGTCCATTCTCGGGGGCACCGTCACCGTCATCGGCACTTCCACCACTATCGTGGTGTCAGGGCTCCTGGAATCCCAGGGCATGCCCCCTATCGGGATGTTCGAGATCTCGAAGGTCGGATTGCCACTGGCATTGGGGGGGATCGTGCTCCTCCTTCTCCTCTCCCCGTTCCTCCTCCCCAAGAGGCGGGGGTCTCTCAGGGAATTCGAAGAAGAGTTCAAGGAGTACACGGTCAATCTCCTGGTGCAGGATGGAGGGGCCCTGGATGGAAAGACGGTGGAAGAAGGGGGGCTCGCGCACCTGGACGATGTCTTCCTGGCCGAGGTTCGGCGAGAGGGTGAGATCATCGCTCCGGCTTCATCGCAAACGCGCCTGCAGGGAGGAGACCTCCTGATCTTCGCCGGTCGGTCCGATTCGGTCATGGAGCTCCGGGGTAATCGGGGCCTCGTGTCGGCGGAAAGGGAGCATACCATGGAGGTGAGGGAACCCGGGCACACCTATTTCGAGGTGGTGATAGGTGCCGACTCACCCCTGGCTGGCCGGACTCTAAGGGAAGTGAACTTCCGCCAGGAATACCGGGCGGTGGCCCTGGCGATGCACCGGTCAGGTGATCGTTTCCCCGGGAAACTCGCCGAGGTCCCCCTGAGAGCCGGAGACACTCTGGTACTTTTGGCCGGGCCAAGGTTCCGAGCCCTTTGGAGGCACCGGAGGGACTTCCTCGTCATCAGCCATCTGGGTGGGGCTCCACCCACATCCACACGGGAGGCGTTTCTGGTGGTGGGGGTACTGATCGGGATCGTGGCCCTGGCTGCCTCAGGGCTATTCCCCGTCCTTCAGGGATCTCTGCTCGGCGCATTCATTCTTGTGGCCACGAGGGTCCTGACGCCCCGGGAAACCCTGGAGGCCGTGGACATCGGCGTCCTCTTCCTCATCGCCGGGGCCTTCGGGCTTGGGGCCGCCATTCAGGGGTCCGGCCTGGCCGATTCTCTGGCTGCCGGGGTCATGAGTATCGCAGGGGACTATGGACCGACCGGGGCCCTGCTCGGAGTCCTCATCACCACCATTTTCCTGACGGAAATCATCACCAACAATGCGGCGGCAGTCCTCGTCTTTCCTATCGCCATGGCAACGGCAGCGAGCCTGGGTCTGGATCCCCGCCCCTTCGCGATTGCCATCGCCGTTGGTGCTTCAGCTTCCTTCCTGACACCCATTGGATACCAGACCAACACCATGGTTTATGGGCCCGGCGGATACCGCTTCGGGGACTACGCCCGCTTGGGTTTCCCGCTGACGGTTCTGGTTGTCGTGATGGTGGTGTGGTTGGTTCCGACGTTCTGGAGTTTCTAACGGGGCGATGCAGCCGGCCTCCAGGTTCAGGCCTCGTCCTTCCGGATGCCCCCGTTTATCTCGTCGAGCAACCCCCAGATTTCTGCGTTCGATGGAATGTCACCCATTGAATGGCCATAGTGTACGAACCGCACCTGCCCTTCTCTGTCGATAATGAGTTGGGCGGGCATCCGACCTAGCTTGAAGAGCTTCACCTCCTGCCCGTACAGCTTCAATACTTTGTGCTTGGGGTCCGGAAGCCCGATGAAGGGCAGGTCGTTGGCCTCCCAGTACCTCACAAAACCCTCGGGTCCCTCCGGGCCCACCACCACGATCTCAGCCTCCCTCTCGACGTAACCCTCATACCCTTGGCGCAACTGCGCCATGTGCTTGCGGCAGAACGGTCAGGTGAAGCCCCGGTTAAAAACGAGGACCACGTGTCTTTCCTCGTGGAGCTCCGGAAGGCTTAGGATGCGTCCCCGAAAATCCTCGAGCGTGAATAGAGGTGCCTGGGTATTCAACTGGACCCTGGCCATTTGGACCTTCCTTTCTCCTCCGGTTCTTCCCTGGGCACCTTGCCCTTCGCGGAGGCCTCGTCGATTATGCCACTTCGTTGATGAGCGGTCACTACGATCTGCAACCTGATTTTCCGGTAGCGGTCTCTCCAAGTGAGAGCATACCATGAATGAATATGTCGGTGCCGGGGATACCACGCCTCCCCCATTCCCGGTCCTGCCCCCCATTCTTTGCCTCGGCTTGTTGTTGGTGGGCTCCCTCATGGGCCCCGGACAAGGGTTGGCCGCTCAGGAAGTTTATGCAGCCCGGGCGTCAGCCCCCATCGCTCTGGATGGGCGCGTCGAGGCGGAGGAGTGGGAAGGCGCAGGAACCATCAACTCCTTCACCCAGCTTCAGCCCCTCGCCGGGGAGCAAGCCACTCAAAGCACGACGATTCACGTCCTCTTCGACGACCGAATGATCTATTTCGGTATCGAAAGCAGGGACTCTGATCCGTCCCGGATTTCCAGGACGGTCACCCGAAGAGACGGCGAGGTTTGGGAGGACGATGCCGTTGCTCTCATCCTGGACACCTTCGACGACAACAACAACGCCTACGTCTTCATGGTGAACTCTTTGGGCACCCAGCAGGACGAGAGGTGGGCGGACAACGGGCGGACCCGGGATGCCAAATGGGATGCGAACTGGACTTCGGTGGGGGTTCTGACCAAAGACGGATGGTCGGCCGAGGTGGCCATTCCCTTTGAGACGGTCCGTTTCGACCGTCGAAGCGAACAGTGGGGCTTCAACGCCATCCGGTATATCCCCAGAAATCTCGAGCAGAGTCATTGGGTTCCCGGGCTTCCGGAGTGGTTCAGGATTGGTGAAATCGGTGCCATCAAGGGCCTGGAGCTGACCGATGTGGTCACCAAGAACTACACTGTGATTCCCTACGTCCAATTCGCCTTCACGGAGGGGGAGGAGCCAAAGGGGGAGGTGGGATTGGATCTGCGTTACAGTCTCGCCAGCAACCTCGGCGCGGACCTGACGTTCAACCCGGACTTCGCTACGGTCGAGGCCGATGTGGAGCAGGTGAATCTCACCCGGTACGAGCTGTCTTATCCCGAAAAACGACCTTTCTTTTTGGAAGGGGCAGAGAACTACTCCACGAGAATTCGCCAGTTCTATTCCCGGCGCATAGGGGACATCCCCTGGGGGGGTAAGATCAATGGGAAGGTTGGGTCCTGGAAGGTTAACGCTCTTGTGGCCCAATCTGATTCTGCTGCCGGCTCTTCCAGTGACGTGGGGGAGGATGCGTACTTCGCTGTGGGCCGGGTGACCCGGGAGTTGGGGAACTCTTCGAACATCGGGCTGATCGGTGCGAACAGGACCTATGATGGAGAGAACTATGGATCCCTGGGACTGGTGGGAACTCTCTTTTTCTCAGAGTACCTCGGTATGACCTCCCAGGTAATTCGGTCCTACGGGGATTTTAGCGACGGAGCTTGGACCTACTTCGTCAGACCCTCCTACGACTCCCAGACCGGGCATTTCCATGTCCGGTACACCGACGTCGGGGAAAACGTAAGAGAGAACATGAACGAGATCGGGTTCATTCGGGACGACAACCGGAGGGAGGTCGATTCCAACATCAAGAAGCAGTTCTGGATCAACCGGGGCGGCTTCCAGGACCTGACCCCCTCGGTGAACTACAACCGGTTCTGGAGTCAGACGGGTGACCTGAGAAGTTGGGACGTCAGCAGCAATATCAGCCTGAACGCCTTCCGAAATTGGAGTCTGAAGCTGGCGAACAAGGAGGAATTCAAGGCCCAGGAGGGTGGCCTCTTCGAACAGGACTTCAGGAACTCCCTGAATCAGATCGATCTGACCTTCGATACGAGGGCAGGACGATCCATCACGGCCTACTATGGCAAAGGCAAGAACTTCGACTCCGATCTGGAGCGGTTCGGCGGGAGGGTCAACCTGAAGCTCACCGATGCCCTGAACGCCACTTACGACCTGACCCGGGCCTGGTTCAGCCCGGATCCGGATGACAGAAGCAGCTGGATCCACTATGTCAGGGCGACCTACTATTTGAACAAGGACATGTATTTCAAGCTGTTTTATCAGTCCAAGTATGATCTGACCGGGAGCTTCACCGATCCCCAGTTCGATCTCGAGCGGGAAACGGTTCAGGTCGTATATGTGTGGAGGTTCTTTCCCCCCTTCGGTTCTCTGCAGTTCGCCTACCAGGAGGGTCCCTCCCAGATCGCCGACGACCCGGGCAAGTACCGGACCCTGTTCACCAAATTTTCATGGGTGTTCTGATGGAGGGTGAGCTCGGCCCCAGGAAGGCTAGCCAGCGAAAGCCGAGACGGTTCGCAAAATGGGTCTATTACCTGCACCGATGGATCGGTGTCGGGGCAACGGCCCTCCTTATCACCATCTGCATCACCGGGATCCTTCTCAATCACAAGAAGGCTCTCGGGTTGATGCCGGATGTTCCCAACGAGCCGTCCGGTCCCTTTTCGGAGGCCCTCCCGTTGGCGACTCTGGCCGACAATGCGGCGGAGGCCCTGGATCCGGAAGTCGTCTCCCAGGGCATCGATCGAATGGACGTCAGGCCCTCGGATGGCCTTGTGAAGGTCCGTTTTCAAGACCGGCAGGTCACCGAGGTCACCGTAGACATCAATACCGGGGAGATCCTCCATATCGGAGAGCGAAACGACGATTTCCTGGAGAAACTCCACTCGGGTCAGATCTTCGGTGACCTTTGGGTCCTGGTGAGCGACGCAGGGGCCATCTTCCTCCTTGGGATCATGGTCAGCGGTTACTGGCTCTGGTTATACCCGAAGAGCCGAGTATGACGAGTTTTTCCGTCGCCCTCATCCTCGGCCTTTTCGGCACCCCGGCTATCCTCATGGCTCTGGGGCATCGCCTCCGCGGACGCTCATTGGATCATAGAAGAAGGTTCTGGGGTGGTGTCTACGGATACTTCCTAGGAATCGTCATCTCGATCTCCGCCATGCTTCTCCCTCCCGTTGCCTGGGTTCAGGAGCCTTCACTTCGACCTTTCCTGATTCATTGGGCGATGTTTTTGGGTGGGGTGATTGGAATCCTCACAGGGCCGTACTGGGCGCGAAAGCCTGGCCGTCGGCGGTAAACTGAGGAACTCGGAGAAGAATCCGAGCCCGAAAACGTAGTAATTCTAAACGGCTCCTGGACTGAGAAGGCGCTCCCGATTTGCCCAGGCCGCCGTTTCGAATCCATTCAGCACAGGCAGGAGGTTTTGGAGTATGTCGAAGCTCTCGAATAGCTGGACAATGATGAAAGCCAGCGGAACGGTCCTGAAACTCGATCCGGAGCTCCTCATATTCCCCTTCCTCTCCGGTGTCTCCGCTCTCCTGGTGACGCTGACCTTTATCGCACCCTTCGCGTTTGTGGGGGAGGGGTTCGGTGCCCTGGAAGGTATGGACGGCGACGTTGGTTACATCGGATACGTGGTGGGGTTCCTTTACTACGTGGTCCTCTACAGCCTGATGTTCTTCTTTAATACCGCCCTCGTTGGGGCCACCATGATTCGGTTGGACGGGGGTGATCCCAAGGTGTCTGATGGCCTGGAGATAGCCTTCAAAAAGATGGGGGCCATCCTCCAGTACGCTGTTATCGCAGCCACCGTCGGAATGATTCTGAGGGCGGTGGAGGAGAAAGCCGGGTTCGTCGGCCGAATGGTCATCGGCCTGATCGGACTTTCCTGGACCATGGCCACCTACCTGACGGTGCCGGTCCTCGTCACCAAAGATGTGAGCGCCATAGACGCTGTTAAGGAGAGCGCAGACGTATTCCGGAGGACCTGGGGCGAGCAGATGGTCGCAAATGTCGGGATCGGTTTTGCCACCTTCATCATCTTCCTGGTCATGGCTCTGATCTCTGTGCCCTTGATCATCCTGGCCTCCAGCATCTCCGAAGTACTCGTGATTCCCCTAGTCCTTTCACTTCTCGGTGGGTTCTTCGTTCTGACGCTGGTGAGTTCGGCTCTGAAGGGCATCTATTCGGCGGCTCTTTATCGATATGCCACCACCGGTGACGCCGGGGAGCACTTCACCGATGAGATGATGGATGGGGCCTTCAGGGAGAAGAAGAGGCGCTGGTAGGGCTGGGACGGAGAGTGATGAGGGCGATCTCGGCGGTGGTCCCGAGGCGCATGGGGGGTCCCCAGAATCCAGTGCCGGAGCTGAGGTAGAGGTAGGTATCACCTCGCCGTTTCAGCCCTCGGACGTAGGGTTGCTGGAGGTAGACGAGGTAGCTGAAGGGCCAGATCTGTCCCCCGTGAGTGTGCCCGCTCAACACCAGATCCACGCCGGCCTCCGAGGCTTCCTGGATGATCCGGGGTTGGTGTGCCAGGAGGACGACGGGGCGCCCCTGTTTCCTGCCGGCCAGAGCTGATTCCAGGTCCGGTCCATGCCCCGGGGCTATCCGTGCCCCGTCATGGTCGTCAACGCCGGCCAGGTCGAAGGCGGGCTCACCGGTTCCGATGGGCACCCTCTCATTCCGGAGCACCCGGATTCCCATCTCAGCCAGTCGCCGCAACCAGCCCTCCAGATCATGGAAATACTCGTGGTTCCCGGTAACGAAGAAGACACCCTGTGGGGCGGTTAGCCCCCGAAGGGGTTCCACTTCCTCAGCAAACTGACGGACCGATCCCTCCGCAAGATCCCCGGTGATGGCGATCAGGTCGGGATTTAGGCGATTCGTCTTCTCGACAACCGACTGAAGCCACGCGGCTCCGTGGACGAGATCCAGATGGAGGTCGGAGAGATGGGCTAGGGTAAACCCGTCCATTTCTTTGGGGAGACCCCGTAT
>RCNC010002305.1_pt1 | contig 12740 bp, 11 predicted proteins | sample 2041301 | NCBI WGS metagenome assembly RCNC01 (sample SAMN09708231, study PRJNA481090) | Marine sediment metagenome, whole genome shotgun sequencing project. | biome: marine sediment; feature: ocean; material: sediment; isolation source: Sewage treatment plant 13A marine sediment (STP13A) ... | reverse complement strand
TTAAACTCAGCTTTAATCTTATCCGAATCAACATCGGCCGGCAAGGTAAAGGCCCGCTGAAACTTTCCATATGATCTTTCCCTGCGATAGTAATTTTCCTCTTTTACCTCATTTTCATATGAACGCTCACCGGAGAGTGTCAGCACCCGGTCCTTTAGATCAATCGCGATATCTTTTTTGTCGACTCCGGGAAGTTCGGCTTTGATCACAAAATGGTCGTCTTTCTCGTACAGATCGACTGCCGGATTCCACATGCCCATACCGGTGTCATCATCCATGCGGCCTGCGGGCCAATACGGGGCATTAAGCATTCGATTGATCCTGTTTTGCATCGCAGTCATCTCTCCCAAAGGATTCCATCTAATTAAATTCATCATTTTTTGTCCCTCCTTAGATTTCTATATTTTCTCATGTAACAGATGCAACGGCTCTTTGAATTGCCGTCTGGGTTTTGATTAATTTCAATTTAAGTATATTTTGAAGATTGTCAATAATATTTTATAATTTAATTGTTGCATTACTAATTAGATGTATTAGATTTTAGTAATACAAAATGAGGCGAATACCCAAAATTTAATTATTTACATTAATTTAAGAGCATTAAACTAAAGAAGGAGAAAATCAAATGAGTAAAATTATCGGAATTGATCTTGGAACAACCAACTCTTGTATAGCAATTATGGAGGGAGGCGATGCCGGCATCATCACCAATCCTGAAGGTGGCCGTACAACCCCTTCCATGGTTGCCTTGTCAGATGATGGTGAACGGCTGGTGGGTCAGATTGCCAAAAGGCAGGCCGTTACCAATCCTGAAAACACCGTTTTCGGCATCAAGCGCCTCATCGGTCGCCAGTATGACACCAAAGAAGTGCAGGATGACCTTCAGGTGCTGCCCTACAAAATCGAAAAGGCCGCCAACGGAGATGTCCGCATCAACCTGCGCGGTAAACAGTACAGTCCGGCGGAAATTTCATCCTTTATACTGGCAAACATCAAAAAAGCGGCCGAGGAGTACCTGGGTGAAAAGATTACCGATGCGGTGATTACCGTGCCGGCCTACTTTAGCGACAGCCAGCGACAGGCCACCAAAGATGCGGGAAAAATTGCGGGTCTCAATGTTTTGAGAATCATCAATGAACCCACGGCTGCTTCTCTCGCCTATGGGCTGGACAAGAAAAAAGATGAAAAAATTGTGGTTTTCGACCTGGGGGGCGGTACCTTTGATGTTTCTGTTCTCGAAATCGGCGACGGCGTGTTTGAGGTCAAAGCCACCAACGGCGACACCCATTTAGGCGGAGAGGATTTCGATCTGCATCTGATCGATTACCTGGCAAACGAATTCAAAAAAGAACAGGGAATCGACCTTAGAACCGACAAGATGGCCTTGCAGCGCCTGAAAGAGGCCGCTGAAAAAGCCAAAATCGAATTGTCCAGTTCCATGCAGACGGAAGTCAATCTGCCGTTTATCACTGCCGACGCCAACGGACCCAAGCATCTGGCTATCAAGCTGACGCGGGCCAAGCTGGAAAACCTGGTGGATGATCTGCTTGAGAAGCTTGAATCCCCCTGCCGGACTGCGTTAAAAGATGCCGGTTTGTCCACCGGGGACATGAACGAGGTCATCCTGGTCGGTGGTATGACTCGCATGCCCGCGGTTCAAGAAAGGGTGAAAAAAATATTCGGCAAAGAGCCCAACAAGGGGGTAAATCCGGATGAAGTCGTGGCCATGGGTGCCGCTATTCAAGGGGCGGTTTTAAAAGGTGATGTCCAGGATGTTCTGTTGCTGGACGTAACCCCGCTTTCTCTCGGCATAGAAACCCTGGGTGGGGTGATGACCAAACTGATTGAAAAAAACACCACCATACCGGCGAAAAACAGCCAGATTTTTTCCACCGCTGAAGACAATCAGCCGGCGGTATCGGTTCATGTGCTCCAGGGCGAACGTGAATTGGCCTCGGACAACAAAACCCTGGGCCGGTTTGAGCTCACCGGAATTTCACCGGCCCCTCGGGGTCTGCCTCAAATCGAGGTAGCCTTTGATATCGATGCCAATGGAATTGTAGAGGTGTCGGCCAAAGATCAGGCCACCGGAAAACAGCAGTCCATCCGGATTACCCACTCGTCCGGTTTGACCCAGGCAGAAATTGATCGGCTGATCCAGGATGCTGAACTTCATGTCGGCGAAGACAGGGCAAAGAAAGATCTGATCGATGCCCGCAACGCGGCTGATTCCCTGATTTATGCCACCGAAAACTCCATGGCCGAACTCGGTGATAAGCTGCCCGCGGGCACCCTCAGTGAGGTTCAAGGCGTTATCGGTGATCTCAAGCGCGCCATGGAAAGTGATAATGCTTCAGAAATCAAGCGGGTTACGGAGACCCTAACCCATACCGCCCACCGGTTGGCGGAAACCGTGTACCAGCAGCCGAACCCTGGGACCGGACAGCAGGCTAATGCCGGTCCTGGCGGTGAATATCGATCATCCCCCTCCGGTAACGATGAGGAGGTTGTTGACGCGGAGTATGAAGAGGTTCGCTAATCGTCAATTTTAATAAAAGGTGGCGGGTTCGACTCCCGCCGCCTCATCACCCTCTGCAGCCAACGTGAGTGTAAAACTGTGGTCATGAGTGTCGCCTATGACCAGATCTATGGTGTCCAGGTCAAAGAGCATTGGCTGCGCGGACGGTGCATCTTTCATCTTTTTGCACTCCATAAAAACCTGGCCACTGTCTGCCGCCACCATCCGGTATGCCGTATCTGCCGCACCATGCAATGCGATTGATCCCCTGGCGCGGTCCTTATTGGCATGTCCTGTGTGGTGGGTAATCCCCCGGCAGAAATCGTTACCGAACGCACGGTCCAGATTTTGAATAACCCGGTTCATGTCTTTGGTGGCATTCTCATCACCTTCGCCAAAGTTACGAGATAGGGTGTCCAGGTGGACTGCCGCCGGAGTCCCATATTCTTTAGCCAAGATGTCAACAGCCCGGCGGACCTCATCCACTGCGCCCGGATCCATCAACTGCGTGGGTGTTTTTGCCAGAAAAAACGGGACATCCGCAGCTTTGGTCTTATGGGCGATATCCTTCAGAGGTTTGATAGCTGAGGACACATGCCCTTTTTTATCTTCTATGTATGAACCAATAACGTCTTCTCCGGCGGGGCAGACGCTCATGCAGTAGCCACAACGGTAAAGCCTAAGTGTTTTGATTTATTTTGTTAATCTTATATTGTCACCTGATATTTTAGGGACCAAGTAAAATATTAAAAGTTACTTCACCATTTCATCCCATCCCTTTTTCCCTAATGTTTCTTTATATCAATTCCATCTAATACCCATTGTAGTGTAACCTTTTTCCGGCCATGCAAGTCTTAGTATATAAATATCACAAAACCAATAATCTGAAAGGCGAGAAAGCATGGAAAACAGATGTAAAATAGGCAAGGAACAACTTGCAGCAGTGTTAGCAAATCATCAAGAGTGGCTGAAATCCGGCGGAGAACATGGCACGAAAGCCGATTTGAGTTTCTGCGATTTATCACAACTGAACCTCCAGCAAGTCAACCTTGAAAGGGCAAACCTGGAAAGGGCAAACTTATATCGGACGAACCTTCGCGCCTCCAATTTCAAGGCGGCAAATCTGAAAGCTGTCAATATGCTGGAAGCAAATCTTCAATGGGCCATTTTTCTGTATGCAGATTTAAGAGATGCTTGCCTCGAAAAAGCCGGCCTCCAATTTGCAAATTTTTCCAGGTCCAACCTCGACCGAGCACGGATGAAAAATGTTTTTCTCCACAATGCGTATTTCACAGAAGCGACTCTCGAATCTGTAGACCTTCGGGAAGCAAACTTTTGTTTTACAGAGATGAATTCTGCCAATTTGCATGGAGCGAACCTGTCCGGAGCAATAATTGCCGCGACAAAGATGATCAGTGTTGATTTATCCGAATCGGATCTTTCAAATACCGAAATCAAAATGTCAGATTTTAAAGATGCAAAGTTGCGGAATATACGGTTAACCAACGCCTATTTACTGAAAACCAGTTTCCAAATGGCAGATCTGGTAGGGGCTGACTTTAACGATTCGAAAGCCGAATCGGTTGACTTTAATGAGGCCATATTCTCCGCGGAACACTTGAAAGCACAGACAGTATGATGATGCTTAGACGTTTGAGAAGTTTACTGTTTAAAATATTCATTTGTATTAATATTACTCAAATATATTAGTAGGTTATTGAAATTAGAAAGAAATATGAAGCCTTAGTTGATCGGTCGGTTGAATTTGGCGCACTCGAGGCGAGACTGGTGCCGACAAATGAGATCATTTTCGACGATCGCTCCTTTTTAAAATGCCGATTCGGCTGCAACCGCTGGGGAAAATACTGGACCTGCCCCCCTAACCTTTCCCTGACTCCCGAAAGTTTCATGGATGCTTTTGAAAAATATGATCAATCCATTTTCATAAAAGTATCGGATCCCAAAATGGGCCAGGAAGTGGCAGTTGCCATTGAAAAGGAAGCCATGCTTTCCTACGACTGCTCGTTTGCATTTGCGCTGGCAATGTGTGTTCAAGGCGATGAATGCGCTTTTCCGGACCCATGCCGTTATCCCCACCTGGCCAGACCATCGATGGACGGCTATGGGGTTGACATCGGAAAGACGCTAAAGCCCCTGGGATTTCAGGTTGAATTTGATAAAAAGGGAGAGTTTCTTCCGGTCTGGTATGTAATGGTGCTGTTGGATTAGAAGCCATCTCCAAATCATCCCTAACACCCTATTGCCGTGTTATCCAAATTCTCAGGGCATCACATCGATTGTAGCACGAGCAACCAATTCATCTATTTGACCATGCCTCTGAGATGATTCATATAGTACTTGTGTAAGCGTGAAGATATCAATTTTATTTTGAACCATAATGGAAAAAAGGGGATTATTCAATGGACGAACATACGGAAATATTTATTGCCCTTGGGTCGGCAACGGCAGCTAACTGTGGCCCTTGCTTTGAACACTATTTTTCAAAAGCGGAAAAATTAGGTCTCAGTGAAAGGGATATCCAAAAGTCGGTTGATATTGGGGTCAAGGTTCGCGGCGGGGCGCACATGATCATGAAAGAGGCTGTCCAGAAAATTATGAAGCATAACACGAGATCAGGTGAAGGCGGCTGCAGTTGTACCTCGACATGCTGTGATTAACGATCGAGCAGCCGGCAGGATCAAACGGTTATGGATTGGATTCAAAGGGTTTGATTTTGTGTCGGGAATAAGATAGAAACTTTAACACTTGATATGAGTCGTTTTTTATCCTGAAGGCATGGAGACAGCGTACCGAAATGGAACTTCTGGAGATATATGACCAGTATTATGATCGCGTAAGGACATTCATTTTGAAGCTTGTAAAAGATGAATGGCTTGCCGAGGATCTGATCCAGGAAACCTTTGCACGAGTTCAGAAAAACATCAGTTCAGTGCGGGATCCCTCAAAATTTTCGTCCTGGATATTCCGCATTGCCTACAATTTATGCCAGGATTCTTTTAAATCCCAAAAAAAGAACAACCCTGATACAGACAAACCGGATAATTCACCAGACCCGTTTATGGAAATGCCGGTCCAGAAAAAACTAGAACAATTTCAAATGGGAGTTTGCGTCCAGGAACAGATCAACCTTCTCCCCGAACAACAGAGAATTGTTCTCATCCTTTATGATCTTCTGGGTTTCAAACACGCCGAAATCGCTGACATCCTCGAGATTACAAGAGAGAATGCCAAGGTCAGGTTACATCGGGCAAGAAAAGGTCTTAGATCGATTCTTGAAAAAAAATGTGCGTTTGAAATGGATGGAAAAAGCGTGTTGGTATGTGAACCGGTAGCTTCGCCCAGAAAGCCCATGGCCCGGTAGAGATGATGCAAGTCAAGCTTATCAACACCGTTAATGAGATAGTCGCCTCGCCAGCGATCACAGTAGCGATCAGAACCCGATATCATCAGACGGTGTAACACAGTCAGAAAAATAGCCCGTTCGATGTCAAACTCGAATGCGCGACCGGCAAGCATCCGTTTGATGGCGTCTTTTATGCCGGTAAGTTGCCAGAGCCGTTCGAAGATCAGGGCAGGCCCGATCTTTTTCGCATCGGCTAAGACTTTGCTGTCTCCTGAGAGAATCAGCATGACACGTTCAGAAAAGCGAGATAGCGAGCGAATAAGGGTCTCTACCCGGCCCTTGGCGTGAAGTTGATCCATGCGGCTGATGGTAGCAATGACGCGCTGCTTGACTTTGCCTTTCTCTTTACGGTTTTCAACGATTTGCAGATACTGGCCACCTGATCCAGCAAAAGGAACTAAAACAGCAAAGGCGGCGTAGAGCAGCATAAAAGTAGCAATCGATGTCAAAGAACAAAACAGCCAACGGAGAAGTATACCTAATTTCTGAAAAAATGCTGTCCAAAATCGAATTACCACCAACACACGCATCCTAAATGGTAGTAATTTAATGAATCGACATTAGCCAACCCGCTGACGCGTCTGAACACTGCTTTTTCGTTCAGGTGTAATTAGGGTTAAATAGCAATTTTCTTAGTACTTCTTTATAACAGTTCCAAGAATTGATCAATTTCTTCTTCTATATTGAAAAAATTGGGACTTACACGAATTCGACCATCACGTGGAGCAACGAGTATGCTATTTTTTCTTAGTTTTTTGTAACAGTCTTTATTTGCAGTTTCAGAACCCACCGTAAAAGAAATAATAGCGGAGCGTTCATTTGTCTTCTCAACAGGCGTTACGATTTCAATATTTTTATAACGCATGCCAGTAATAATTCGATCTGTTAGCTCAAGCACACGAGTATGGATATTAGTAATTCCGATTTCCTGAAGAGCCTCTAAGCCAGCAGTCCATGCATGGAAAAGTGAATATGCAATCGTTCCGGTTTCATAACGACGAGCATCTGGAAAGTAATGAAGCTCTCGAGAATTATTTTCGGCAGCAAACATACCCGGTAAAACTGCTCCTATTTTTTCCTGTGCTTTGTTATTGACATACAAAAATCCTGTGCCTGGCATTCCTAACAACCATTTAAACCCTGCACAAGCAAGAATATCAACGCCATCATCGTCCACATTCATGGGAAACACTCCCGCCCCCTGAATACCATCCACCATCAGAAGTGCACCTTTGTCATGAGCAATTTCGCTTAACAATCTAAGGTCAGCTCGGAAACCGGTATTGAAACGCACAGCGGCGGTAGAAAGTATACGAGTATTTTTATCAACCATAGTAGCTATTTTATCCGGCTCAACGCGCTGATCTTTTCCCACTGGTACTAAACGTACTTCCACACCCCGTTCTTGCAGGGCCAACCATGGGAACGTATTGTTCCAATGCTCATCCATAGGAATAACTACATTGTCACCTCTTTGCCATTGATAACCAGAAGCGACTATGCCTATTCCTGCACCCGTGCTAGTTACAAGTGCGTATTCATCAGACGCTCCACCAAAAATCTCAGAAAGCTTTTTGCGTATGATTTCGCGAACTGGTGGTTTGTTCTGAGGTTCTTCAGCTGCAAGCATTAGATACTCATTGAGTTTATGATGAACTCTGGTGTTTAGGGGTGATTCAGCAGCATTGTTTAGGAATACAGATTTTGCTGTTACTGGAAAAAGTTTCCGAAATGTTGAAAAGTTCATAGTCATCCTTGTTATTTTAGTTTCTTCGATTCTAAGTTTTGAAATTAGCTAAGCGTGTTTCGATATGCTATCTAACCAAATAACCGGCTTGATCGATTCATATGATTGGTTGAAGTTTAAACTAAAAAAAGTTGAACTCTAATCAAATTCACTCGATCTCTTAGTCAAATCTATGCCGAGCGGAGCGAGGGGGCCACTGCGCGGCAGTGGCGGCCCTACAGCGATTTATGCACTTCTATACTGCCAATTCAGCAATGCACTCTATTTCTACTAATGCATCCAATGGATTTTGTTTGATTGAAATTGTCGTACGGCTAGGCCTATGCCCCTCAAACATTTCTTCGTAGATTTTATTCATGCCTTGAAAATCAGTCATTTCTTTCATATAGACAGTCGTTTTAACGACATTTTTAAGGGTCAAATATTCCTTAGCTAAAACGATTGATAAATTCTCTAATACTCTTCTTGTCTGTTCCTCTATGCTCGTACCGACTAATTTCATAGTCTCCGGATCGAGAGGAGTCTGCCCCGAGCAGAACATTAAATTGCCAACTTTCATAGCGTGGCAATATGGGCCGATAGCATCTGGTGCATCTGGTACATTGATGGGTTTCATTTTAGTTTCAATTCCTTTTTATTTTTACTGTATAACAAGTTGTTAACCGGTTGTCCGCATATCTTTCAATAAATTGATACTTTATTGAAAGTAATTTGTTTTTTAACCGCATATCATTCGTTTTATATGATATGCAACAAACCTTACACTTATTTTTTAACCATTTTACATTTAGAATTTAAAAAAATTAAATAGGGGGTCTCCTGATTTTTGGGAAAAATAAAATTCAATTATATTAGAGTATTTTCTATCTGCAGAGATAGCTCAGAATTGATTTATATACATTTTTGTATCCTTTACCTGAAATTATATGAGTAAGGCAAGGTTAAAATCTTTTACCAAAATTTTAATTGAGGAGGTGCAACATGAAAATTACAAAAAGCATTACCCAAGAAGCAACGTTTCTATTGCCAAGGATCATAGAGTTAAGCCTTCATAAGGCTTGATTTTTTCAACACAAAATCTTATAAAAAATGACTTAACCTTGTCTCCAATTTTTCGAGGCGGGATCAATTGGCGGAGTATGCGTAATTGAGCTTAGAAAACGAGAATAAATCGCTAAACTTAAAATTTTAGGAAAGAGGATTGAAATGTCTTATTCACCCAAATTAAGTTCCGGGTTTACATTTGCAAAAAATCGAAGTGCCTTCATATCACCACAGTCTGGAATGTGTTCTTTTTGCACTCAAGATTGTAAGGGAACCTGCGAAATTGCACAGGCAGCCGTGCTGGGGGCACAAACCGTATATCCCACGACAACAGGCACTAATCAAATAGCATCAGAAAAAAACTATCCCATTGATTTTTCCCATTTTAACATCAATGGACGGGTGTTCGGCGCTCAGGGTGCTGAAGAGACCCAGGATGAAGCAAATATTTTTAATGTAAATTTGGAGCGGACTTACGGGACAATTAATCCGGTTAAAATGGCCATACCCGTCATTCTTCCGGCATTGATTAAGCTCAATTGGCAGGATTATTTTGCAGGAGCCGCCATGGCAGGGGTAACCTGCGTGATCGGAGAACATGGCAGAAACAATGACCCGAATTTAAAAATGGAAAATGGAAAAGTAACTAATTATCCCTTGCTGAAAAAGGCCCTTGACTGTTTTCGCAAATATGACCGGGGGTATGGGCAGATTGTTCTCCAAAGCAATGTGGACGATGACCTCATGGGGGTTCCAAAAATCGCAATCCAAAAATATGGGGCCACAGCCATTGAAATTAAATTTGGCCAGGCTGCAAAGGGGACCCAGCCGGTCGTACGGGTAAAGGATATTGATGCTGCTTTGAAACGCCAGCAGCTCGGTGATGTGGTCATCCCGGATCCCAGCGATCCATCTATACAAAAAGCATATCAGGGCGGAGTCTGTCCCAATTTTCACACCTATTCCAGGCTGCCTCTGTGGAATGAGGAATCCCTGATAGACCATATTACAATGCTTAGGGATTTAGGGGCTAAAAACATTTATTTTAAAATGGCGGGATACGACAGAACAGATATAGAACGTGTACTTCGAATTGCCTGTGAGGCCCGGGTGGATATGGTCACTTTTGACGGTGCTGGAGGCGGGTCCGGGTACAGCCCTTCAAAGATGATGAACGAGTGGTCCCTGCCTACGGTCTGCTTAGAAGATGCGGTTGTCCGCATCTTCGATCAGTTGAAAGCTGAAGAGTTAAGCCCGCCCGCTATTATTATGACCGGCGGGTTTGCCAGTGAGGATCAGGTTTTTAAAGGCCTGGCCTATGGTGGCGGCCATGTTCTGGGTATTGGGCTGTGCCGTGCTTCCATGGCCGCTGCCATGACCGGTAAAACAATCGGAGAGCAGATCAAAACCGGTAATGTACCCGAACGATTCAAAGCATATGGGTCAAGTATTGAAGAAATCTTCTGCGATCTGCCGGATTTGAGAGCCCTTTACGGCACAGAGGCCAATGAATTTTCCACAGGGGCCATCGGTGTTTTTTCCTATCTCAATAAAATTGCATTCGGGTTAAAACATTTTGCCGCCCTGAATCGGAAATTTAACATCGATCTTCTGGATAAAAGCGACCTGATCCCCTTGACATCCGAGGCAAGAGCCCTGATGGCAAATGAGTGGTTTCTGCCTACTTTATGATAAACCTCGTTGAGTTGCCCTTGGATTGCTTTTTTTTAGGGGAGGATCAGCATGTTTCGACACGGATCTTTGAATAAATCGGGCAGCTGTTTGTCTTCACTATTTCGATGAATCAACCATTTCCGAAATAACCTGTCCCAGGTGTTTTATAGCTGGTTTGGAATGCTCAAACCAGTTGGCCGAGTTGAGCCGGGTATTTCGGTTGATCTCCGTGTGAAGCTTTTAACATCCATTGATATTCATTGAATATTGATGTTAAATGTTGTTCAGATGTTGATCAGATAAAAATCAACTATCTGATATTATTTCGTTTTTAATCATTTGTCGTCGATTCGACTCCCGCCGCCTCCACCATTATTATCAAATATAATTTCAATACCTTATAAAACTGAACGACATTTATAAACGTAATTATCATCTATCTCCTCTCTGCTCATCAAACCAGGATTAATGAGCTGGTTGAGGTCTTTGAGGAATCACCGGAAGTCGAGCTGTAGATCTCAATCCTGCTATCGTAACTTGCTTAAAAGCCCGAACTTGTCAAGGCTTGCAAGTCAATGGATTTAAACAAACTGGAGAACCAACGCCAATAAACTTGTCTAAATATACATGCTTGACAAATTTTTCAAGTTGCGCTATTTAGTCAAGTCATGATAGATTCAATCGAAAAACAAGCAATTACAAAAGTCCCGGGGATTCTGGCGAAATTGCTTGAGTTGCCGGAAAAAGACGTGGTCGTTGTTTCCCAAGAGAGCGATACTGGTCTGGATTTTCTCGTGAAAGCAGTAGATTACCATTTCCAGGTGGAATGTAAAAGCTCATCGTCCAGAGCGCTACTGCTTATGGCATTACGTCAAATTACGGAAGCCAGGAATTTTTTTGATAAGGACGACATTCCTTTGATTGTCGTACCTTATATGGGAAGATCTGGAATGGATCTCTGTAAAGAGCATGGTTTGTCCTGGATTGATCTATCAGGAAACGCGCATATCAAAGCTCCAAGGCTTTTGATTCATATCGAGGGCCGGCCAAACAAATTTAAAAAAGCCGGCCGGCCGGCCAACGTGTTTGCACCTAAAGGTGCCCGAATCGTGCGGCAGTTGCTTATTGATCTGAAACAAGGCCACAACCAGCGAGAGCTCTCGCAAATCACAGGTTTGGATGAAGGATATACCAGCCGGATTGTCCGAAGACTGGAAGAGCTCAATCTGATTGATAGAGATGATAAGGGGGTTTTGAAGCCATCAAATCCGGATGAGCTTCTTGAGGCCTGGCTTGAGGCTTACGATTTTTCAAAGCATCAGATCATCAAAGGGCACGTTGCCGCTCGATCGGGGGAGGAACTGCTCAGGAAGATGACCCAGATCCTTTCTGATCAAAAAATCGATTACGCGGCAACTGGACTGGCCGGAGCCTGGCAATATACCCACTTCACCAAATTCCGTATGGTCACTCTATTTTTAGCTGATTCGCCTGGAAAAAACCTTTTTGATCAGCTCCATTTTAGGGAGGATGATCGTGGTGCTAACACCTGGCTGGTCGTTCCCAACGATAAAGGTGTTTTCCATGGATCGTCGGATCAGGATGGTATTGTCTGCGCACATCCTGTACAAGTATATCTTGATCTCAAGGGGCATCTTGAACGGGCGAAAGAGGCCGCTTCGATGGTCCGCCAGGAGAAACTAAAATGGAGGTGGGATGCCTGAAAAACCTTTATTCGCGTACGATTACACAAAAGAAAATGTAGAGTTAGTACGCCAAACCTGTCTTTACGTCTCCACAAAACTCGGAGATTTATTAGATAATATAGTGGTCGTTGGTGGCCTAGTGCCCTCGCTTTTGATTCCGGATGAATCCCTTCCGGCAGGTGAAGATGTTCATATCGGTACCATGGATCTGGATCTTGGCCTTTCTTTGGCGATCCTTGATAGGGAACGATATGAGGATCTTATCCAAAGGCTTCACAGATCGGGTTTTGAGCCGGATGAGAACGAGGAGGGTAATCCAACATTACAACGATGGAAGGTTCGCACATCCTCTGGTTTGAAGGTGACTGTGGATTTTCTGATTCCACCAAGCCTTGATACTGACAAGGCAGGGGATTTACGCCACATTGAAAAGGATTTTGCGGCCGTCATAACACCTGGACTTCGTTTGGCTTTTCAGGATAAAAAGAAAGTCCCATTAAAAGGGGTCACATTGATGGGTGAAAAAGCTGAGCGTGAAATATGGGTATGTGGTCCTGGCGCATTTATTGTGCTGAAAGCCCTGGCATTTCATCAAAGAGGTGAAAACAAAGACGCGTATGATCTTTA
>RCNC010002304.1_pt1 | contig 12741 bp, 10 predicted proteins | sample 2041301 | NCBI WGS metagenome assembly RCNC01 (sample SAMN09708231, study PRJNA481090) | Marine sediment metagenome, whole genome shotgun sequencing project. | biome: marine sediment; feature: ocean; material: sediment; isolation source: Sewage treatment plant 13A marine sediment (STP13A) ... | reverse complement strand
TGATTACAGGCATGATATTGTATTGCCCGTCAGGGTGCTTGATAAAAGCCATCCGGTTACATTGGGACTGGAAGACTTTGAGATTCTTGACGAGGGATACAGCAATACCACTCAGCTTCCTGGCGTACTGAATTTGCTGGAGACTTCCCATCCGGACTGTGACCGCTATATTGGATGGACTCATTCGGTGAAGAATTCAAAGGCGGTTTATCTCATGGGTGGGCATGATAAACATGCCTTTGAGAATCCATCCTTCAGAAAACTACTTTCAAACGCGATCAATTACACCAATCCATGATCATTTCCTGCAGAAGATTCATCCTGTCCACAGGTTTAATTGTAATTACTTCCCTGATCCTGAAGGCAGAGGTACGCTTACCGCATATCATTGGCAGCCATATGGTCCTCCAGCGGAACCAGGAATTGAGGATATGGGGATGGGCCCAGCGGATGGAAAAGGTGACTGTCCACCTGAATGAAGCCGTGGAAAGCACCCGGGCGGGATTAGACGGAAAATGGATGATCACTCTCCCGGCCCAGGAAGCCGGGGGGCCATATACCATGAAGATCCGGGGCAGAAATATCATAGAGTTGGAGAATATACTCATCGGGGATGTATGGGTATGTTCAGGGCAATCGAATATGGAGTACAGGATGGAAGCCTTTCCCTGGGCAGGAGAGGAAGCGCCCCTGGCAGATTATCCTGAAATCCGCTTATTCACCGTACCCAAAAATACCCAGTTATCACCTGCAGATGAAATTCCAGGGGGGGAATGGCAGGAATGCAATCCTGAGACGGTCTTGCCGTTTTCAGCCGTCGGATATTTCTTCGGAAGGCATATTCATAAAGAGGTGGGTGTCCCGGTAGGCCTGCTCAATACCAACTGGGGCGGGACCAATATTGAGACCTGGACCAGCGGGGAAAGCATTGGCCAGATTCCTGAATTTACTGAAAGGGTAGCCAGTCTTGCTGATCTCGATTCCGAAGCAGCCCTCGAAAAGAAAAAAGCCGAAATGCGGGAGATCATTGATAAATATGCCGCTGATGAGCCCGGCATACAGGACGGTCAGGCAGTCTGGGCTGAGAATGACCTTGATCTGGATGGCTGGGGTAGGATGGAATTACCACAGTTATGGGAGGGAGCGGGTCTTGTGGGACTCGATGGCATTGTCTGGTTCAGGCAGGAAATTGACCTGCCGGCAGAGGTTGCCCGTCGGGGGATCACCCTCGAACTCGGTCCCATTGATGATTCTGACTGGACTTGGGTCAATGGGCACAAGGTCGGTGAAACCATGAAGAAGTATAATTTGGACAGGAACTATGAAGTACCTGCTGAATATTTAAAGGAAGGTAAGAATGTCATTGCTGTACGCGTGGAAGATACCGGCGGAGGCGGGGGATTCAATGGCAGTTCCGAACAGATGATTATCGTTTCTGCAGATTTCAAGATCTCCCTTGCAGGTGAATGGCGTTTCCGTGTCAGTCCCGCAGAATTGAACCTGAATACCGGGGCTATTCTGGGACCCAACAGCAATCCAACCCTGCTTTTTAACGGCATGATCCACCCCATTTTGAATTTCAGGATTAAGGGAGCCATCTGGTACCAGGGAGAATCAAACGCTTCCCGGGCTTACCAGTACCGGGAACTGTTTCCCCTGATGATAGGGGACTGGAGAAAACATTGGGAATACCCTGATATGCCCTTTATGTTTGTTCAGCTGGCGAATTTTATGGATGCTCCCGGGAAGCCGGGGGAAAGTACTTGGGCAGAGCTGCGTGAAGCCCAGTCCATGGCATTGTCGCTGCCCGGTACAGGTATGGCTGTGGCCATTGATATTGGAGAAGCAGATGATATCCATCCCATTAATAAACAGGATGTTGGAAAACGTTTGGCACTTCCGGCCCTGCATATTGCTTACAACAAGGATATTGTGTATTCTGGACCTATTTACAAGGATATGATTTTAGCCGGGGATAATGCTATCCTGAGTTTTGAGCATGTTGGCGGGGGACTAAAGGCTAAGAACAGATACGGATACCTGAACGGGTTTTCCATTGCCGGTGAAGACAGGGTATTCCACTGGGCCATGGCCCATATCAAGGGAGATAAGGTCTTTGTATACAGTGAGAAAGTCAAACAGCCAGTAGCCGTACGCTATGGATGGGCTGATAATCCCGATGATGTGAATTTGTATAATAAGGAAGGACTGCCGGCATCACCTTTCAGGACTGATGACTGGCCGGGAAAAACCAAGGGCCGGCAATGATCAGCCGTTAAATCCACCTACCCTGGTATAGCTTTCCTGGGCATTGATATAATAGGCCTTGTACTTGATATAGTGGTTTCCCTTTACGTACTCCCAGTATGTGTTTCTTGCCTTGAATATCTTGCCAATACATGCCTCGAAGATCATTGTTGGGTGAAGTCCGGTGGCCTGTGAAGCTTCCAGGATGGAATTGAATTTCACACTTCTGTCTGCAAAATGCCCGATCACAGGAAGGTGGAATTTCTTCTGTTTAAACTTTTTCTGCAACAGCTCTTCGCTGTTGCCAGCATTTGCGTATGCCATAATCGGATCCTTTTTTTCAATAAACGCAAGATAGGGAAATTTGTTACATAATTTTAAAAGATATCTTACCTATGTATAAACAAATGAATTGACAGGTTGTTATATTGGAATCATCATGAAATTTCAGATATTTGTTGAACCACAATAAAAACCATACCACTTCTCCATAATCCTGTGTTTCAGCTCAAGTCAAATATAGACATCAGGTCCTCTGCATTCAGGAAGAACCAGGATAACTATCAATCCTTGCTTATCGAGTTCCGTGAAAGACTTGACAAGATCCAACGTGGCGGATCGGAAGCAGCTGTAAAAAAACACAAAGACAGGAACAAATTACTTGCCAGGGAAAGGATAGATCTGCTTGTAGACAGGAACACCCCGTTTTTGGAATTATCCACTTTTGCCGCCTGGGACCAATACAGGAACCAGTTTCCCTCTGCCGGTATCATTACCGGTATAGGATTGATACAAAACAGGGAAACGGTTATCATCGCAAACGATGCCACGGTAAAAGGCGGGACGTATATCGAAGAAACCATCAAAAAGCATATCAGGGCACAGGAGATAGCCCTTGAGAACCATATCCCGATTGTATATATGGTGGATTCCGGGGGTGTTTTCCTGCCGGAACAGGATAAGGTATTTCCGGACAAGTATGATTTTGGCCGGATTTTCTTCAACCAGTCCAGGCTATCTTCAGAAGGGATTATGCAGGTGGCCATAGTCATGGGATCCTGTACAGCCGGAGGAGCGTATGTGCCTGCCATGAGTGATGAAGCCATTATTGTCAGGAATCAGGGGACGATATTCATTGGAGGACCACCCCTGGTAAAAGCTGCAACAGGAGAGGATGTTTCTGCCGAAGAGTTGGGAGGCGCCGATGTACATACCCGTATTTCCGGGGTAGCGGATCACCTGGCGGAGAATGATACCCATGCCATTCAGATCTGCAGGAACATTTTTGAGCAGCTGAATCCACCCCGGAAGCAGGAACTTTCCCTGGGACCTATTGAACCACCCGCTTTTGATCCGGCTGAATTATACGGGCTTATCCCTGTGGATCCCAAAAAGCCCATTGACCCTAAGGAGATCATCATGCGCCTGGTAGATGGAAGCAAGTTCCAGGAGTTCAAGCAGCATTATGCTCCCACCATTGTAACCGGATTTGCACGGATCATGGGATATCCCATAGGGATCATTGCCAACAATGGCGTGCTATTCTCAGAAACTTCACTCAAGGCAACCCATTTTATTGAGTTGTGCAATTTCCGCAAGACTCCTATTCTGTTTCTACAGAACATTACCGGGTTTATCGTAGGCAAGGAATATGAACACAAGGGGATCGCCAAGGATGGGGCCAAACTTGTTCACGCTGTCTCAACAGCCAGCGTGCCCAAATTTACCATCATCATCGGCGGATCGTATGGAGCTGGAAATTATGCCATGGCGGGCCGGGCCTTTGATCCAAGGCTGCTTTTTATGTGGCCAAACGCGCGCATTTCTGTCATGGGGGGCGAACAGGCAGCCGAAGTATTGAGCCGTGTCAAAATGGACCAATTGAAGGCAGCGGGCAAGGAGGCTCCCGAAGAAGAGATCAGAAGGATCAAGGATGAAATCCTTGCAAAATATGCACATGAAAGTTCTGCATGGTACAGCACCTCTAGACTATGGGATGATGGCATCATTGATCCTGTGGAAACCAGGAAAGTGGTGGCCATGGGCATTGCCATGTCTCTCAATAAACCATACACAGAGCCCAAAACCGGGGTCTACAGAATGTAAAAAAAGCCCTTTGAATGGATCAGAATACCATTGAGTTTTCAATGAAGGACCAGGTAGCTTATCTATACCTGAACAGGCCGGAAAAGAGGAATGCATTAAATGCTGAGATGCTTGCTGAGCTTATTTCTCTTTTCGGATCAATTCCTATGCAAAAGGAAGCGAGGGTGCTGGTTCTCAGGGGGAGAGGAAAAGTATTCTGTGCCGGGGCGGACCTGAATCTGATGTCTGATATTGACCATAAATCAGATGCTGAACTGAGGGAAGAAGCTGCCCTTTTTTTTGATTGTTTTGAAAGCCTGTACAGGCTGCCCATTCCCGTTCTTTGTTTTGCCCACGGGGCAGCTCACGGTGGGGCAAACGGACTGCTTGCCGCTAGTGACTTTGTAATTAGCCACGAAGATGCCAGGTTTTCTTTTGCTGAGGTGAGCCTGGGACTGGTTCCCGCGACTGTGGCACCCTTTGTCCTTCGGCGTATGGGAAGTGTTAAAACGAGACAATGTATGATATCCGGAAAGGTCATGAATGGGATTGAAGCTTTTTCCGGTGGACTGGTTGACTTACTCATAAGGGAGGAAGATGCTGAGGTGGAAATTGAAAAACTGACGGGACTTCTTAAACAAAATGCCCCCCGTGCTGTTAGGATGACCAAAAAACTGCTTGTCGATATTGAACATAAAGAAATAGGCGGGGAATTAAAGGATTTGACAACGGAAATGATAGCCCGTATGCGTAGGTCGGACGAAGCAAATGAAGGGCTGAATGCATTTTTCAGTAAACGCATTCCTAACTGGAGACAGAAAAAGTAATGGAAATCAACCGGATATTGATTGCGAACAGGGGTGAAATTGCCGTCCGCATAATAAAGGCTGCCGGGGAACTCGGGATCGTTACAGTGGCCATTTATTCGGATCTGGACGGACCGGATGCCCATCATTGCAAAATGGCCGATCGCTCTTTTCCCCTGAATGGGACCGACCTGCCTGATACCTACCTGAATATTGAAAAAATCATTTCTATAGCCAAGATGGCAGAAGTCCAGGCAATCCATCCCGGGTATGGATTTCTTTCTGAAAATCATCTGTTTGCGAAGGCCTGTGAGCAAAATGATCTGGTGTTTATTGGTCCCTCGGCCAAACTGATTCGATTGATGGGAAATAAAATTGAGGCCCGGGAAAGTGTCAGCAAATTAGGCGTGCCGGTTATACAGGGAGAGGTAGCTTCCGCAGCTGAGATTTTGCAGCAATCCGGATCGCTGGAATATCCCCTGCTTGTAAAAGCGGCTGCCGGAGGAGGAGGGAAGGGCATGCGGATTGTCCAGGGCGAAGAGGGACTGGCGGAGGCGCTTGAGGTCACATCCCGAGAGGCAAAAAACTATTTCGGCAATGGTGATATTTTTATAGAAAGATACCTGGATCCATCCCGGCATATTGAATTTCAGGTCCTGGGAGATCATCATGGGAATGTCATCCATGTAAATGAAAGGGAATGTTCTGTGCAGCGCAGGTATCAGAAAATCATCGAAGAATCTCCATCCCTATGGCTCAAGCCTGAGACTCGCAGACATATGGGGGAAGCGGCCCTCAGCATTGCATCCGGACTAGGCTATACAAATGCTGGGACCATTGAGTTCTTGGTTGATGCTCAACAGCAATTCTATTTCCTGGAAATGAATACCAGGATACAGGTGGAGCATACTGTTACAGAAATGACCAGCGGCATTGACCTTGTCAGGGAACAGATCCGCATAGAACAGGGGATTCCCCTGGGGAAAAAACAGGAGGAGATCCAATCGAAGGGGCACGCCATTGAAGTGAGGATATACGCAGAAGACCCTGTCAATCAATTCAGGCCTTCCCCCGGCCAGGTAGTTTATTACAAGGAGCCTGAGGATCCTTCAATCAGGTTGGATACATCTTTGAACGGTCCAGCGAGGATCTTTCCGGATTATGATCCCATGATATCAAAAATGATAGCCTGGGGTGAAGACAGGACTGAGGCCATACATCACCTGTCGAAGGGGCTTAAGGAATATACCATACTAGGGATAGAAACCAATATCATGTTCCTTCAGGAGATCTTGCGGGACGAAGATTATATCCAAAACCAGATCTCAACCCGCTATTGTGACCTCAAGATGGAACATCTGATGGATAAGATCAGTCTAAGAATGGAGGGACTAGACCTGATTTTTTACCTGAGTGCTTTTCTGGCTGGAACATTAATGAGCAGTAACTATAAGTTCCAGAAAGCAGCCGATCAGTCACCATGGCATACCATTGGCTACTGGCGCCAGTCTGCCAAATTCAGATTTGCCATGGGCATTGCCAAGCAAAGCATAGAGATACTTTCCATAAACAGGCAAATGCTCAGGTTCAGGCATCAGAAAAAAGATTTTGAGATATCCAGGGTCAGCATTGTAGGAGGACAGCTCCTCTTCCAGCTTGACGGTGAACCCAGGAAGGCCTTTTATGCCAAGCTGGGGACGGGTGAGGAAGTTGTTGAATATCAAGGCTTGAAGCTTATCTTTAAACGCTGGGATTCCCTGCCGGAAGAACCTGCGCTCCTGGGATCCACTGACAGGGATGAACATATTGAGAACTTAATTGTTTCTCCGATGTATGGAAAAATCATCAAAATCAATGTGAAAGAGAATGAGCTTGTTTCTAGCGGTGATATTTTACTAATCATAGATTCTATGAAGATAGAGAACAACTTAACAGCCCCCAGAAAGGCTAAAATTATAAGAATTTTAATAAAGCCGGGGGACCAGGTAGAATTGAACAAACCTTTAATAGAGATCGATTAATTGTTAATTTTGTAATACATTTTATTGAAACCATGCCGATAGTGAATGAAGATCATGAGGCTTTGCGAGTGAAAGTGAGGGAATTCGCAGAGCAGGAAATCGCACCTATTGCAGCCGAACTTGATGAGAAGGAAATGTTCTCTGTAGACCTTTCCAATAGGATGGGGGAACTGGGACTCTTTGGTATCACCCTTCCTGAGAAATATGGTGGAGCTGCCCTTGACACCCTGTCCTATATCATAGCGGTTGAAGAGCTGGCCCGTGTAGACAGTTCCCAGGCAGGTATCCTTGCCTCACACAATTCACTGGGCATTTCTCCCATTGCCATGTTTGGAACTGAAGAGCAGAAAGATAAGTACTTGCCTCAGCTTACATCCGGTAAGAAATTGTGGGCCTTTGGACTTACTGAGCCGACTGCCGGGTCAGATTCTCAGGGTACCAAAACCACTGCCGTACTGGAGGATGGTGAATGGGTGATCAATGGTAAGAAGATGTTCATCTCGAATGCCTCTACAGCCATATCTGCCGGCATAACGGTCCAGGCTGTAACCAATGAGAATAACGGTAGGAAAGAATTATCCACCATCATTGTCGACCAGGATACGGAAGGATTCAGCGTTGAAAAGATCCACAATAAAATGATGTGGAGGGCCATTGATACAGCAAAATTGTCCTTTGATAATTGCCTGGTCCCGGAAGCCAACCTGCTGGGAATGCGTGGCATGGGTTCCAAGATCATGCTGAAAACACTGGACGGAGGAAGGCTTTCCATTGCCGCCATGGGATTGGGACTGGCACAGGGGGCTTTCGAGGCAGCGATGGTTTATGCGAAGAAGAGGGAACAGTTTGGACGGCCTATCTCAAAGTTCCAGGCCATTGGTTTCAAACTGGCAGACATGGATGTGAAGATCGAACTGGCCAGGAATACCCTGTATAAGGCGTGCTGGATGAAAGACCAGGGCAAAGATTTCGGCAGGGAAGCGGCTATTGCAAAATTATATTGTTCTGAGATCGCCAAAGAGGTGGCTGACGAATCCCTGCAGATCCATGGTGGCTATGGGCTGATCAAAGGAAGTCCCATCGAACGTTTCTACAGGGACCAGCGTCTGTTGCAGATTGGCGAGGGAACTTCGGAAATACTCAGGCTGGTGATTTCCCGGAAATTGGGTATCTAACATTACGATAACTCCTTTATGGAAGAACGGAAGAAAGACCATATTGATCTTGCCCTGAACTCACAAACCCTGAAAGAAACGATTGACGACCGGTTCAATTACGAACCTATGTTCAGCCCACATCCGGCCGGTTCCCCGGAACCTTTTGATTTTCTTGGGAAGAAGCAGAAAGTGCCGATCTGGGTGAGCAGCATGACCGGCGGTACGAAGATGGCAGGTACGATCAACAGGAACCTGGCCATGGCCTGTAATGAATTTGGCATGGGTATGGGACTTGGTTCATGCCGTGTTATCATGGACGATGATACCTATTTTGAAGATTTTAATGTTCGGCCCATCATTGGGGATGATTATCCACTATATGCCAACCTGGGTATCGCCCAGATTGAAGAATTCATCGAGTCAAATAGCATAAACAGGATCCACGCCCTGTTAGATAGGCTGCAGGCAGATGGACTGGTTGTCCATGTGAATCCAATACAGGAATGGTGCCAGCCCGAAGGAGACCAGTTCAGGTTTTCACCTATAGAAACAATTAAAAAACTGCTGGATCAAACCGATTTCAGGGTTATTGTGAAAGAAGTAGGACAGGGAATGGGACCGCAGAGCCTCAGGGCACTGATGAAACTGCCCCTTGAGGCCATTGAATTTGCGGCATTTGGAGGAACCAATTTTGCTTTGGTGGAACTGGAACGTAGTGTGCCTGCCATGAAGTCCCATTACGAACCACTGACAAGCGTTGGACATTCAGCAGAAGAAATGCTTGATCTGGCCAACCATATTATCGACACTGAGCCGGAAATTCTGTGCCGTCAATTAATTATTTCAGGTGGCATCAAAACATTTCTGGATGGTTTTTACCTCGTTAATAAATCCAGGTTGCCTGCCATATACGGACAGGCCAGCGGATTTTTAATGCACGCCAGGGAAAACTATGAAACACTGCATGAATACATAGCATACGAGGTGAAAGGATGGCAGCTGGCAGAAGCATACCTTACTCCTAAATTTGATTGAGCATGGATGAAAGTGAACCCATTTCAGGATTTTCCAGACTGTCCAGGGAAGAGAAGATAGAAATGGCTTCGAAACTCAGCTCAGATCCGGAAGCCTTTGCCAGGGAGCTGGCCGGTTTCTGGCACAGGGATCCAGAGGTACAGCGAATCCTTGAAGAATTCAGTGAAAATACGGTAAGTAATTTTTACCTGCCATTCGGGCTTGCACCCAATTTTCTGATCAATGACAGGCTTTATATCCTACCCATGGTAATTGAAGAGAGTTCCGTAGTGGCGGCAGCCTCGAAAAGCGCTAAGTTCTGGGTTACAAGAGGCGGTTTTCAAACGGAGGTGATCTCTACCGCCAAGCCTGGTCATGTCTATTTTAAATGGAAAGTAAGCCGGGCTCTTTTGCTGGACCAGGAGGAAGACCTTGAACGATACCTGTTAGAACACACTTCCCATCTAACAGAAAACATGAGGAAAAGGGGAGGGGGGATAAAATCTATTAGGATCCTTGATGTGGCGCCAGAAATGCCGGGACACTTCAAACTGGAGGCTACTTTCGAAACGGCAGATTCAATGGGTGCGAATTTTATCAATACCTGCCTCGAAGAATTTGCCCGTTTGTTGCCCGAGTATTTCCATGACAAGGGCATTCTGATTGATGAGTACGACCTGGAAATCACCATGGCCATCCTGTCAAACCACACACCGGAATGCATTGTTTCCTGCAAGGTTCGGTGTCCCGAAGAAGAATTTTCAGGTATGGGAGCAGGATTGACGGCTACGGAGTTTGTCGAGAAATTCAAAGACGCTGTAAATATAGCCAGCCATGATCCTTACCGTGCCGTTACGCATAACAAAGGGATCTTCAATGGTGTGGATGCATTGGTAATGGCTACCGGAAATGATTACAGGGCCATAGAGGCTGCCGGCCATGCCTATGCATCAAGGGAGGGAAAATACAGCAGCCTGACCAGTGTAGAACTTTCCGGAGGTTTTTTTATCTTTTCTCTCCACCTGCCCATGGCTATTGGGACTGTAGGTGGACTGACAGGGACGCATCCCCTGGCACGGCTTTCAATGGACCTGCTGGGTTTTCCGGATGCGTTGGAATTAATGCAGATAACTGCAGCAGCCGGCCTGGCCAATCATTTTGCAGCCATCCGGTCGCTGGTGACTTCTGGCATTCAGAAAGGTCATATGCAGATGCACCTGTCCAATATCCTGAATAGCCTTGGTGCCTCAGTGATTGAAAAAGAAACAGCAGGCAGGTACTTCAATGATAAGGATGTTTCATACAGGGCGGTTGAGGATTATCTAATCCAGATAAGGAGGTCACTGTAGCCATGGAAAAATCTGAGAAGCAGTTCCATTCGAACGGGAAATTAATGCTGTCAGGGGAATACCTTGTCCTTCACGGGGCCTGGTCCCTCGCTGTACCTACAATCCTTGGGCAGTCCCTGACGGTTATGGAGACAGACCGGAAGAGGACGCTTATATGGAAGACAAAGGTGGTCTTAAAACCATGGATGGATTGTGAGATAGATCCGGACAGCTGGCAGGTTATTCACGCCGATAAACCGGATAAGGTTCAGCATTTAGTCCAGCTGCTGAAAGCCGCTTCAGAAATCAGGGGTGATAAGGAGTGGTTGAGGGGAAAAGAGGTGGTTTCGGAGATTGAGTTTGATATTGAATGGGGACTGGGAAGTAGTTCTTCGCTGATTTCGAATATTGCCTGGTGGGCAGGGATTGATCCTTTTCGACTCTCCGGGATGGTGTCAGGTGGTTCGGGTTATGACATAGCCTGTGCCAGGTCAGATCAGCCACTGTTATACAGGACAGGAGATACCCAACCCCGATATAAACCCATAGATTTCCTGCCTCCTTTCCATGGGCAGGTGGCATTTGTCTATCTGGGAAAAAAACAGGATAGTGCATCAAGTGTAAGGAATTACCTGAACAAAGCCCTGGTCCTGGAGAAAGATATAGCAGATATATCCGCCATTACAGAGAAGCTCTGCCGGACCGGGCAACTGGATGAATTTGAGGACCTGATAATAGAACATGAAAATATTTTGTCTCACATTCTTGGTTTGCCTCCGGTGAAACAGGGACTTTTCCAGGATTTTCCTGGCGAGGTAAAATCCCTGGGAGCCTGGGGTGGTGATTTTGTCATGATCACCATGCATCAGGAATGGCCCGAGGTGAAAGCATATTTTTCTGCAAAGGGGTTGGAGACAGTAATTCCCTATCATAAAATGGTTAAAGCCTGAAAAAATGAGCGGCGGACTTCATCAAAAATACCTGGACGAGTCCCTGGGAGAGATCCCCGAAAGCATGGGGATACTCAAATCAGCGTGGAGGAGTCCCTCCAATATCGCCCTTGTGAAATACTGGGGAAAGAAGCCTTTACAGATCCCTGCCAATCCTTCCCTGAGTTTTACACTTACTAATTCCTATACTGAGACGAATGTGACCGTTAGGCAACATGCCGGAAATGAGCAGGAACTGGAATATATCTTTGAGGGTGGACACAACGAGGCATTTGAAGCCAGGATCTCTGGATACCTCCGGAATATCAGTACCTATTTTCCTTTTTTAACCGGGTGTAAGATCAGGATAGAAAGCCGAAATACATTCCCCCATTCCTCTGGGATAGCATCCTCGGCTTCCAGCATGAGTGCTCTGGCTCTGGGAATTTGTTCCATAGAACGGCAGATACCAGGCAGGTCCAAGGACGAAGATTTCTACAAGAAGGCCTCTTACATGGCCAGGCTGGGTTCGGGAAGTGCTGCCAGGTCGGTCTATGGGGGATTTGTAAGCTGGGGCAGAATGGAAGGCTTTGAGCATACCTCGGATGAATTCGCCACTCCGCTGGCCGAAACTGCGGGTTCCGCATTTACGTCTCTCTGTGACGCGGTCCTGATTATCAGTCCGGATAAAAAATCCGTATCCAGCAGCCAGGGGCATGCCTTGATGGATGATCATCCCTATGCCAGTGGCAGGTATCTGCAGGCGAGTGAAAACATCATTAGCTTGCGCAGTGCTATCATCGAAAATGACCTGGAGTCCTTTATTCAAATTGCAGAGAATGAGGCATTTACGCTTCATGGCCTGATGATGAGTTCTGATCCTGCCTTCCTGTTGCTGAAACCTGGTACCCTCAAGGTATTATCGCGTATACAGCAGTTCAGGAAAGAAGAAGGCATTGCTCTTGCCTTTACCCTTGATGCCGGTCCGAATGTCCATTTAATTTATCCGGGATACGAACGGGGAAAAGTACTGGCTTTCATCAGGGATGAATTACTGGGATTTTGTCATCAGGAACAATGGATAGATGATAGAATGGGAAAAGGTCCGGAAGAATTGCCGGTTTGAATGGCAATTGTAGCTTTAAAACATATGC
>RCNC010002303.1_pt1 | contig 12741 bp, 13 predicted proteins | sample 2041301 | NCBI WGS metagenome assembly RCNC01 (sample SAMN09708231, study PRJNA481090) | Marine sediment metagenome, whole genome shotgun sequencing project. | biome: marine sediment; feature: ocean; material: sediment; isolation source: Sewage treatment plant 13A marine sediment (STP13A) ... | reverse complement strand
CCGGCCGATGTCCCAACGTGGAACCCGGCGTTCGACGTGACGCCGGCCGAGTTGATCACCGCAATCATCACCGAGGTCGGTGTGCTGCGGGCTCCGTATGAAGAATCCATCCGAGCGGCATTCGAAGGAATATTGGACAAATGACAAACACTGAAGTCGCCGCAGACTGGCGCACCGATACCCAGGACACAGCGAACCGGATTCGCATGCGAGTCTTCGATCATGTGTTGCGGAGCAACGGCGGCTACATGAGCCAGGCGCTGTCTTCTGCCGAGATCTTCGCCATGCTGTACACCAGGACCCTGAAGCTCGGACCAAGCACGGCGCCGATGACTCCGCGACCGTTCGCGGGAGTCCCGGGGCCCGACAATCCGAACTTCTTCAATGGTGGCGAATACAACGGCCCGAAGGGTCCGGACTACGACCGCTTCATCTTCTCGCCTGCGCACTACGCCCTCGTGTTGTACACCGCGCTCATCGAGGTCGGCCGCATGGCCGAAGAGGCGCTCGATCAGTTCAACCTCGACGGCACGACGGTTGAGATGATCGGTGCCGAGCATTCGCCCGGCGTCGAGACGACCACCGGATCGCTCGCTCAGGCGCTCAGCCAGGCGGCGGGCATCGCCCTCGCACGCAAGTTGCGGGGCGACGGCGGAGATGTGTGGGTGATGATGTCGGACGGCGAGTTCCAGGAGGGTCAGATCTGGGAGGCCATCGGCGAGGCCGCCAAGTACGAGCTCGACAACCTGAAGGTCATTGTCGACGTCAACGGCCAGCAGTGTGATGGGTGCATCGATGCAGACACCTACGTCGACCCCCTCACGAATCGCATTCGGGCCTTCGGGGCCAGTGCCGTCGAAGTGGACGGCCACGATCTCGACGCTCTCGATGCCGCGATGTCCGCAGACACCGGAAAGCCCCACTTCGTCTTGGCGCTCACGAACCCCGCACGGGGCCTCCCGATCTTCGAGGAGCGAGCGCCCCTGCTCCACTATCTGCGCTTCACGTCGAACGAGGAGCGAGAGCGGTATCAAGCGGTCTACGAGGAGATGGTGAACTGACATGGAGATCGTAAAACGCCCCCATGTCGAGAACTTCATCGCCTGGGCCGCCGACAAGCCCGAAGTCGTGGTCCTCACGGCCGACCTAACCAACTCGAGCGAGGTCGGGAAGTGGCGGGACACCTACCCGGACCGGTTCTTCGGCATGTCAATGGCCGAGCAGAACGTCATGGGGTTCGCATCCGGGTTGGCCAGAGAGGGCTACGTCCCATACATCCACACGTTCGCGGTGTTCATCTATCGCCGGCCATACGACCAGTTGGCAATGTCGATCGCCTATCCGAACCTCCCCGTGAAGTTCGTGGCGTTCCTCCCCGGCATCACCACGCCCGGCGGCGTTACCCATCAGGCGATCGAAGACGTCTCGATCATGCGGGCGACGCCGAACATGACGATTCTCGAGACCGCCGACGCCACTGAAGTCGAGTCGGTGCTCGACGTTGCCCACGCGGTTGACGGACCCGTCTACATCCGCATGCTGCGCGGAGAAGTGCCCAGGCTCTTCCCCAAGAACGAGCCGATGAAGCTCGATGAGGTTCGGGTGCTCAGCGACGGAGACGACATCGTCGTCGTCACCTCGGGGATCACGACCGAAGAGGCGATGCGGGCCCACCAGCCGCTCGCTGAAGCCGGCGTCGGGATGAAGCACCTCCACGTCTCCACGCACAAGCCCTTCAACGATCCGGTGATTCTGGAGTCGATCGAGGCCTCGCGCCATGGTGTGATCACGCTCGAGAACCACACGATCGTCGGCGGCCTGGGATCGGCGGTCGCCGAGAAGATGGCTGATACAGGCTCGGGCAAGCGGCTGCTGCGACTCGGCCTCCGAGACACCTATGCACACGGCGCTTCTCGCCCATACTTGATGAAGGAGTACGGGCTCGATGCGGCGGCACTCGTTGCCGGAGTGGAAGAGCTCACCGGGAAGACGACCGGGATCACCGAGGACGACCTCGCCGCGGCGCGGGTCGAAGCGACGCACAGCCTCGCGAAGGCAGAGGGTCTCTGATGATCGAGCCGACGACGCTCACGGTCTCCGGAGAACGCATTCAGGCCGCGTACGAGTTCAGCGGACCGCCGTCGGAGGCGAGGGGCCGTGCCGAGGCGCTCTGCGTCGAACAGACCATCGAGTTCCCCGCCGACCTGGTCCCGGATGACGATATTCGTGGCCAGATCATCGGGCGCATCGAATCGGAGGAGGCAGTCGGTCCGAACACGGTTCGCATTGGCGTCAGCTACGCCGTCGAGACCACCGGATATGAGCTGCCGCAGCTGCTCAACGTGTTGTTCGGCAACAGCAGCCTGTTGCCCGGCGTCAAGCTTGTTGATGTGGAGGTGCCGCCGACGCTCGGCGAGCATCTCGGCGGTCCACGCTTCGGGATCGACGGGTTGCGCCGCCTCTTCTCAGCCCCTGACCGTCCCTTGCTCGCTACGGCGCTCAAGCCGATGGGCTCGTCGCCCGAGCGCTTCGCCGAGATGGCGTATCAACTAGCGCTCGGCGGCATGGACATGATCAAGGACGACCACAGCCTCGCCAACCAGCCGTTCGCCGAGTACGCGGCTCGCGTGACGGCGTGTGCCGCAGCGGTGCGCCGGGCGAACGACCTGACCGGCCTGAATGCGATCTATATGCCGAGCGTCAACGCTCCACAGCGTTTGCTCGAAGAGCGGATGCGGATCGCGCTCGACGCTGGAGCTGGGGGACTGCTCATTCTCCCGGGAATCACGGGATTCGATCACATGCGCGATCTGGCGAGCCGTACCGATGTCGGTGTGCCGATCATGGGCCACCCGGCTCTGCTGGGCGGATTCGTCTCGTCGGAGACCGGCGGCATCAGCCATCGGGTCCTCTACGGCACGTGGATGCGATACGCCGGCGCCGATCTCTCCATCTTCCCAAACTACGGCGGGCGCTTTTCGTTCTCGCCTGAGGCATGCACCGAGATCGCGCAAGCCTGTCGCGAGCCGATCGACGGCATTGCGCCGATCTTCCCATCACCGGGCGGCGGCATGACGATGGACCGGGTCACAGAGATCGTCGATTTCTACGGGAGCGACGTCGCCCTGCTCATCGGTGGTGATCTCCACAGAGGCGAGAGCCTGGCGAAGACCGCGGAGACCTTCCGAAACGCGGTCGAGTAGCAGCAAAGAGCAAAGAGCAAGGAGCAAAGAGCAAAGAGCAAAGACGACTCCTCCGGTCTTTGTCCTTTGCTCTTTCTTCTTTGTTCTACTTCAGCAACGCCTCTGCGAGGGTTACGTCGATGGCGAGTTCGTCGAGGATGCCGGCGGCAATGGCGCCGCGGATGGCTGGAGTCTTTTCGGCCCCGGCAGCGACGCCGATGACGCGTGGGGCGCTGCGGAGTTCCTCGAGGGTCAGGGCGATCGGATGGATGCCCGACGACTCAACGCGATTGCCGTCCGCGTCGTAGTACCAGCCGAACACCTCGCCCACGGCACCATCTGCGATGGCCTCGTCCATCGACTCCTTGGTGATGAACCCTTCCTCCAGGAGCAGCGACTCGGGACCGACCACGCCAACCGACACGAGGATCACGTCGGCTGCCTTGGCCCGCTTCAGCGTGCGAACAACCGGAGGCGAGGAGAGGAAGCTCCCCGCTATCTCCTCTGAAGGGGCGAAGCCGGGGGAAGGGACGTGCATAACCTTCGCGTCGAACTTCCGGGAAAGCGTGTTGGTGACCTCGACGGCTGCGGTGGTGTCATCGGTGGTCGTGTGCCCGAAGGCATCAACGAGCACCACTTGCGACGTGGGCAGCGGCCGTGTCTCTCGGGCGGAGAGAGCGATCGTTCGGCCCCATCCGGCCGCGATCGTCACCGACCCCGATGCGGCGATCCCCTCGAGTCGGCGCGCCATGGCGGCGGCTGCTGCGACCGCGGGCGGCTCGTCGTCGAGGGCCGGCCCCACGATCGCGCCGGCAAGCCCGTAGCGCTCGATCAGCGCCTCGGCGAGCCGAGCGGTCTCGGGGAGTGGTTGCGTGATGATGACGCGAATGATGCCGTCACGCTCGGCGTCGGTGAGGATTCGGCTGATCGTCGACCGGGAGAGGCCGAGGCGATCGGCAACCTCCTGTTGCGTGAGTCCGCGATCGTGATAGAGCCACGCGACGCGGATTGCCATTTCCTGACGGGTGTTGTCTTCAGCCATTTGTGGGAAGTATTATCTCAACATGGACAAATGTCCAATACAGAACATTTGTGCATTTCCCCGAACGTGAGGTACTGGCTCATGAAGAAACACGGCATTCTACATCCCGAGCTTCTCGACGTGATTGCTTCGGCCGGACACGGCGATGTCATCGTGCTCACCGACGCTGGTCTTCGCGTGCCGAAGGGTGCCCGTCGGATCGATCTTGGACTCAGTTGCGGGGTGCCGTCCATCGTCGATGTGGTGAGCGCCGTCCGCGACGAACTCGTGATCGAGGCCGCCACGGTGGCGACCGAGTTCAACGCCTGGAACCCTGAGGTGTACGCCGCCACGATGGCCGTGCTGCCGGTCGAGCCGGACGAGCGCCCTCACCAGGATCTGATGGATGACATGGCACAACGGGCATACGCCTATGTGAAGACCGGCGAGTGCTCGGCCTATGCGTCAGTGGCGCTGGTGTGCGGAGTCAACTACCTCGAAGAGGCGATCGACCTCTACACCGAAATCCACGGCGAGCCCCCGAGCTGACGGCCCGGCAGGCTCCGATGTGAGCCGGTACGATCGCGCCGAGGAGGTCACCATGACTCGATCGGCAGCGACCAGCCCGCACTGGTCGGCGGCAATGCGCGATTTCGACTGTCTCTCGGTACGTAACGATGTGCTCCATATCGAAGGCGCCAGCACGCTGGAGCTCGCGGAACGTTTCGGCACACCGCTCTTCGTGTTCTCGGAGGCGCAGATTCGCGAGAACCTGCGACGGTTCCGCGAAGCGTTCGAGAGCGGTTGGCCCGGACCGGTGGACGTCCTGCCGGCGATGAAGGCGAACACGCTCCTGGCCACACGCCAGCTGCTCTCAAACGAGGGCGCCGGAGCCGACATCTACTCCCCGGAGGAGCTCGAAGGTGTTCTGCGAACCGGCATCGATCCGGAGCTGGTCTCGGTGAACGGGGGAGGGAAGCCCCGGGAACACCTCCGCAACTGTGTCGATGCTGGCGTGCGGATCACCGTCGAAGACGTCCATGAAGTCGACCTGATCCAGGAGGTAGCCGCAGAGCTCGGCAAGCTCGCAAAGGTCCGCTTCCGTGTCAAGCCCACGATGCCGAACCTGTGGCGTCCCACCGATTTCTCGCAGATGACCGTGCCGATCGATCTGGGGGTCCAGGTGTACAAGTCGGGGATACCGCCCGAGTACCTCGAAGCGATGGGTCACCGAGTCTTCGCGATGCCGAACGTCGAGCTCGTCGGGCTCCACTTCCACGCCGGGCGCCACCACCCGAGCCTGTGGTATTGGCAAGGCATGATGGTTCGTTTCGCCCGGCTCATCGGCGAGCTTTCTGCGGCGTGGGGCGGATGGCAGCCTTCCGAGATCGACATCGGCGGCGGCATGGCGAGCCCGCGGGATCCGCACAACAAGGAGTTCCCTCGCTCAGAATTCCTGCTCACCGCCCTCGGCTACCCGTTCCTCGTCGGTCTGCGCGGACTCGGAGACAAGGCGTACCACGCGTTGTTGGCGAAGATCCTGGCGCTATTGACGAGCCAGAGCGATCCGAAGGCTCCGCCCACGATCGAGGAGTACGGCCGTGCGATCATATCGACGCTCCGACGGGAGCTGAAGGCGAACGGCGTCTCGATCGACGGCGTCCGACTGCAGCTCGAACCGGGCCGGGCGATGTATGGGGACACGGGCATCCACCTGACCACGATCAAGACGGTGAAGCGTCAGACGCAGCCGATTCCGTACACGTGGGTGCTCACGGACACGACCTACTTCTTTCTCGCCGGCGGGGTCTTCGAGCACAACCGGCATCCGTTCGTTTTCGTCGACCAGCCCGATGCCCCGGCCACGCAGACGGCCGACATCGTCGGCCACTCCTGCTACGCCGATCAGATCGTGCTCGGAGCGCGTGTTCCGGACGTACATGCCGGTGACGTGCTGGCCTTCCTCGAGACGGGTGCCTACCAGGAGAGCTCTGCGTCGAACTTCAACTCGCTTCCGCGCCCAGCATCAGTGCTCGTCAACGGAGAAGCTGCCGAGTTGATCAAGCGGGCCGAGACGATCGGCGACGTGTATGGGCGTGATGTCATTCCGGAACGGTTGGCCAGAGTTGAGGATCCGGCGCCATGACCGACAGCACAGCGACGTGGGTGATCGCGGCGCTCGAAATGGTCACGGCGCTCGGAATTGCCGCCTACTGGATCACTTGGTTTCGGGCGCCGCACGACGAGCCGTGGCTCCCGGACGGGTACGTTGATCACGAGGCGCCATTTGTGTTCTCCGACACGGTGCTCGCCGTCGTGCTCGTGGTCGCAGCGATCCTCCAGGTGACCGAGGAACCTGTTGTCTCGTCGGCCGTGCTCGTTTCCGGCGGACGGCCGGTTGGCGATTCACTCGGTCTGATCGCCGCAGGCATGCTCGCGTTTCTCGGGATTCTGGACCTGGGGTACTTCGCTCGCACCGGGCTCTTCAAACGGGAGCACGAGGGTCTCCTCAACGCGGGGGTCGTGATCGGTACGCTCACGCTGTCGATCATCCTGATCGTTCGCTTCATCTGATGCAGTACCGGGGCGTCCACGCAGTCGTCACCGGGGGTTCATCCGGCATCGGAGCGGCGCTCGTGGCGTTGCTCGTCGGCCGGGGAGCGAACGTGTCAGTGGTGGCGCTCGACGATGACGACCTGCGCAGCGTCGAGACCGATCGACCCGGTGCGACCGGATCTGTGCAGATCTGCGGCGCCGACGTGGGCGACGAGGATCAGGTGCGCTCGGCGATCGCCCTGGCTGTCGATCGCTTCGGACCGTGCGACCTGCTGGTGACATCAGCTGGGATCTCTCGTCCGGGTCGTTTTCTCGAGATGCCGGACGGGGAGTTCGAGCGCCACATGCGCGTGAATTACTTCGGGACGCTCTACGCGATTCGCGCCGTTGCGCCGTCGATGATCGAACGCAGAAGCGGCCGCATCGTCGCCATCTCGTCGGCTGCGGCTCTCCTCGGCGTTTATGGCTATGCGGCATATGGATCCACGAAGCATGCGGTGCGCGGCCTGTGCGATGTGTTGCGCACGGAGCTGCGGCCACACGGCGTTTACGTTGGTTGTGCGTTCCCAACTGATGTCGATACGCCGCAGTTTGCCGGTGAGCAGCCGTTCCTCCCGGAAGAGACCAAGGCCATCGCCGGTTCGGTGCATCCGAGGTCGGCCGACGACGTAGCCGCGGCGATCCTGAGGGGCGTCGATCGCCGGAGAGCCAACATCTTCACCGATCCGACGACGAGGTTCCTCGACCGCCTGGTGCGCATGGCACCGGGCTTCACGCAGCGATGGCTCGACGCCAAGGTGGCGAGCGTCGCTCGAAACACTTAGCCCGGTCAGTCGTGCGGGTGGACTGGCTCGTCTGGCGTCGGCGTATTGGAGCGAGGTACGCTGCCGGTCGGAGGAGGTCATGGCACGAGTCGTCGGAGCAGATGTCTGGAAGAACGGTTGGGTAGCGGTCGTGACGGTCGACGGTTGGATCGCGTCGATCGACGCCTACGGCACCATGGCCGATCTCGCCTCTGCCGAGGCGGACGCTGAAGTGATCGCGGTCGATATCCCGATCGGGCTGCCGATTGCGCCGCCGCGTCCGGCAGATTCTGCGGCGCGGCACTTCATCGGCGCCCGTTCTTCGAGCGTGTTCCCCACACCGCCGCGCGATGTGCTCGAAGCCGAGACGTATCAGGATGCGCTTCGGCTCTCCCGCAAGCGCTACGGCATTGGCCTCACCTCGCAGAGCTACGCCCTGCGGCGTCGCATCCTCGAGACCGACGATGTGGCGCGTGCCGATCCACGGCTGATCGAGATCCACCCGGAGGTCACCTTCCGTTCCCTTGCTGGGCGTCCTCTGGCGTTCTCGAAGAAGAGCTGGAACGGTCACAGCGAGCGTCGCCGCCTCTTGTCGGGAGTTGGCCTCTCGATTCCCGACCGTCTCCCCGATCCGGTTGGGACCGTTCCCACCCACGACGTTCTCGACGCCGCCGCCGCTGCCTGGACGGCGGCACGTTACGCGTCCGGGAAAGCCAGGACCCTACCGGAGGAGATTCCACTCCCCGGCTTCGGCGAGGTGATCTGGTACTGAGCGAACCCGCCCCAGGATTCCGCCGCTCGCGGCTCCCGATTGGCCGTTTCTGTCACGGGGACTCCCTACGCTGAGGTCTCGACGTCGACCAAAGGAAGAGAGGCCGTTGCCGTGGAAGTCGCACTGATCGTTCTGGCCGTGGCTCTGGTCGTGGTCGCCGTCGCGATCGTCTGGGTCGTGCTGCGCCGCGACGACGCCACGAACAAGGAGATCGACCAGCGCATCGCCCAGTTGGTGTCCGCTCAGGATCGCTCGCAGGAGAACCTGTCGGGTCAACTGAAGATGATCAACGACCAGCAGAGCGCCACCGCTGCGGCCACGGCGAAGGCAGTCCAGGAGTCGTCGGAGCGCCTCACGAAATCGATGAACGATCGACTCGAGCAGGTCCAAGACCGGATGGGCCAGAGCCTTACGAAGTCGTCGAAAGAGACTGCCGAGTCTGTTACGAAGCTGACGGAGCGCCTCTCGGTGATCGACCAGGCACAGAAGAACATCACCAAGCTGTCCACCGAAGTCGTCGGGCTCCAGCACATCCTCGACGACAAACAGGCGCGGGGCGCCTTCGGGGAGGTGCAGCTCGAAGCGATCGTCGAAGACGCGCTCCCGGCATCCGCCTACGCGTTCCAGAGCGTGCTGTCCAATGGAAAGCGGGCCGACTGCCTCATGAAGCTGCCGAATCCTCCGGGTTCGGTCGTTGTCGACGCCAAGTTCCCGCTCACTGCCTACCGCAACATGCTGAACGCCGAAGATGACGCCGCTCGCGCCGCCTATGCAAAGCAGCTCGGCGAGGACGTGAAGAAGCACGTGCGCGATATCTCCGAGCGCTACATCATCCCCGGCGAGACCGCGGACTCAGCGCTCATGTTCCTGCCGTCCGAGGCGGTCTACGCCGAGCTTCATGCCCACCACCCTGCGATCATCGACGCGAGCTACAAGGCCCGGGTCTACATCGTCTCGCCGACCACGATGATGGCGACATTGACCACGGTGCGAGCGGTACTGCGCGATGTCGAGATGCGAAAGCAGGCAAGCGTCATCCAGGCCGAAGTCGGCACCATGCTCACGGACGTCGGCCGGCTCTCGGACCGTGTTACGAACCTGCGCCGACACTTCGACCAGGCCAACCGGGACATTGACCAAATCGAGACGTCGGCGACCAAGGTGCAGAACCGCGGTACGCGGATTCACGAGCTCGATCTCGGAGAGACCGACAAGGAGGTCTTGCCGTCCCCAGCCCCCGACCCAACCCTCCTCGACGACTAACGCGTACCCAGGGTTCGCAACGTCCTATATGACGTCCTGAGCCCACAGAATGAATGCAGAATGCAAAGGCGACGACACCATGCACGTCCAAGGCATTGAATCAACCAACCGGATCCCCCGCCATGAACACCGGGTTCGTACGTTCAGCCGCAACTACGAGCTCATCATTGGTGTCGGCGATCGCTACGCCGTCGAGTCCGACGAGGCCCGCGATCTCGTCAGGCGGGTCTGCTCGGACTACGACATCCCCGAGCCCGAGCTTGCCTTCAACGCGCGCCGCCGACACGACACCGGCCAATGCTGGGCGCCACGGGCGCTGGCTGTCCGGACATACGGCGAGGATCGCGTCGTTGCATGGGAGAGCCACTACCGCCGGACCTACCCCGAGATCGGACAGATCCGCCTCAGCACCACAACCACGGTCCGTACCCTCGGCCACGAACTCGGTCACCACCTCGTGCACCTGCTCGAGCCGACCCGCACCCCGGCGCACGGCAAAGTATGGGTCGAGCGATTCGACGATTCGATCGAGTGCATCGCGAACCATCTCGGCGCAGCGATCGCGCTCTGAACATCGGCCGGTCGGCCAGAAGCGAACTCTCTCGACGGAATAGTCGGATCGGTGACGATTCAAGCATGCCCGGTTGCGGTGCTGGGTTCTCTTGAAATGACTACATCCATCCAGGCCAGTTCCGATGTTCGACGTGCCCTCCAGTGGGGGGTCGTCCTTGCCGGTCTCTGGCTGATCGTCGCGCTGGCGCGGCCAGAGACGACCTTCCACCTTGCCCCGTTCCTCATTGCGGCGGCACCGCCGATCCTCCTGGTGCTCGACGATCGAACGTTCGCTGATCGCCCTGACGTGGCTCGAGTTGCGCTGGGCGCGCTGGCAATCGCGGCCGTGGCGACGATCGCCGTATCGGCAGTCGGCGCTATGCAAGGTCCGGCGTTTGAGGCTTTCGGAACCCCCGTGGTCGAAGCCGTCGTCTTCGCGCTGTTCGGCGGTGTGGTCGGCTTCGGATTCGCCTGGTGGAGGACTCGCTGATCAACGACCGGCGGCGACCATCAGCGTTGCACGGTCGGCCACTGATGTGACGCGATAGCCGGTCTCGACTGCCCCGACCTCGCGCAGTTCGGAAAGGGCTTGGTTGACCGACTGCCGACTCGCCCCGAGAAGCTCTCCGAGGCTCGCCTGCGACAGATGGAGATCGCCGTGACGGTCCGATTCGTCAAGGATCATCTCCGCCACCTGCTCCTTCACCGTTCCGCGCATTAACCGCAGAACTCGGCGTTGCGTCGCCTCGAGCTGATCAAGGCCCGCGACGAGCCACCGCATCGCGATCCTCGGATGTTGGAAGAGAATGGGGAGCAACTTTGTCCGGTCGAGTCGGAAGGCCTCGACGGGAGTTACCGCGCGAGCGCTTGAGATGTACGGCTGGCCGCGCAGCAACGCGATATCCCCGATCACAGCTCCCGGGCCGACCCGACCGAGGACGAGCCGGCCCTTCGTCCGATTGCGAAACAACTCGACGTCCCCACTGCGCACGACGTAGGCCGCGGTGGAGTCTTCGCCCTCCTTGAAGAGGTGTGTTCCTGGGTATTGCTCCACGTAGGCTCCGGCACCCGACAGCGCAGCGAGATCGGTCGACGAGAGGGGCAGATAGTCGGTGCGACCAAACGATCGGGCGAGCCATGCAAGGTGTTGTTCTTCGACGACGTCCATGCCATGCCAACACCGCTTCGCCGGTTCGTATTCTCCGGCGAGGCCCCAATTCCGGGTGCAACCTACGGCTGAAAGCGCACCCAGCGGCGAATCGCGGCCTGCGCGGCCACGTCGTCTTCGTTGTACTCGAGAAGCCGGAGTCGCTGCTCGTCGTCGCCCGCAACTGCATCGACGTACCAGAGCTCGGATTGTGCGCCTCCGGGATCATCGTCGCGCCAGTGGAAGCCACAGAGCGGTGCGATGACCTTCAGCGAGTAGCCGTTGGGTGAGACGAATCGGTACTTGATCCAGGACCAGAGGTCGCAGGCATACTCGTCGAACCAGGCATCGACCGACGGTGCCGAACGCAGCGCGAGGCCGTGGCGAAGTGATGCTTCATTGAGGATCGTGCGCTCGTATCCGGTCCAGTGGTAGACGACGGCGTCACCGCGCTCGGCGACATCGTCGAAGAACTGAAGAAGGTCGTGGAGGACGCGGCGTTCACCGTCTGCGGTTCCGTTCCACTCTGAGAATGGTCGGAACGCCGCACCATCCGGTTCGTGGAGGAGGAGACCGGCCAGATACAAGGTGCCCCGGTAGGTCTCGACGTCGAAGTCGATCTCGGTGGTGGCGTCGGGGAGGTCGAGATCGACGCCGGACCGGCGGAGGAGCGAACCGGTGGCCAGGGCCCGCGCTTGCAGCGTCGCCTCTTCTTCAACCTCGTATCCACCATGCACGCTGCCCGGCACGAGATCGGCGACTTCGGCGGTCGTGGAGATGCCTGCGCCGAGGAGTTCGCGGGTGTCGAGCGCGGTCACGGCGGGAAGCAGCGAAACGTGGTCGATCGCTTCGAGCTCGGCTCGACAGAAGTCGGACCACGGACAGGAACGGCACTCACCTCGCCAGACTGCCTCGATGGCCGGCCGGTCCGGATGTAGACGACCGACCATTGCTACATGGATGGCCTCGTCGAGGGCTTTCTGATATCGCTCGAGGATGGGCGGTCTGCCCGTTGCCAAGTCGACCCAAACCACGATCATCGACGTCTCGGCACCAATGATTCCCCCGAGGTGTCGCGGATTGGCGAACCCGGCACGGTCGAGGAGTTTCCAGTAGTGGGCGACCTGGAGCAGGTCGTTGATGCGGTTGGTCCGGAACACCCGCTCAGCCCCGTCGGTGTCGTCGAGGCGATCGAGTGATGTGACACGCACCGGGATGCCGGATTGGCCGATGGCCTTGTGATGCTTGACGTCGATCGGCGCGTAGCCGTCGTCGAGGCGCACGAGGATGTCGGGTCTCCCCACGGACTGGAGGGGCTCTGCCGACAGTCGTCCACCGAGGATCAGCGGTGTACCGCAGCGCATGGCCTCGAGCGTGATCGCCTCCCGGTCGCGACTGCGAACCTCTCGAGGTATCACCATCGGCTCGTGGGGGTCGACGGGGGA
>RCNC010002302.1_pt1 | contig 12746 bp, 10 predicted proteins | sample 2041301 | NCBI WGS metagenome assembly RCNC01 (sample SAMN09708231, study PRJNA481090) | Marine sediment metagenome, whole genome shotgun sequencing project. | biome: marine sediment; feature: ocean; material: sediment; isolation source: Sewage treatment plant 13A marine sediment (STP13A) ... | reverse complement strand
GGGACTTCTTCCCGGGCCTCATCGGCCGCTCCCACTTCTTCGGCCACCACTTCGGCACCAACGGCGGACGCCGGTTCCCGGGGCAAACCAAAGCCCACCAGGCCGGTCAATCCCGCACCGGATTCGGCCAGCGAGGCCACCAGGCCCTCCATCTCGGCCACCGGTCGGCTCGCCCGGTCCCAGCACAACAGCCGGATACCTGCCAGCGGGGCCCAAAGGGCGCCAATCTTATCCGCCGGGGCCACCAGAATCAAATCGTCGGACTGGCGCCGCAAGCGGTTCACCAATTGCTGGATCTCTTCGGACGTCACGTCCGTCGGAGCAAAAGAGCCCACACCCACCAGGGAGCCCCGCCGGCCGGAAAAAGGCATCGGCACGCTGGAACTGAACACCGAGGTGCCATAGCGCGCCAGATCGATCCAGCCTTCAGATTCCAGGCGCCCCGCCCAGGTGGTCAGGTTTTGGCTCTGGTCATCACAATCGAGCACCAGGGCGGCCTGATCCCGGCCCCCCAATTCGCGGGCAAAGGCCAGCGCGGCGACGGCCGCCAACTCGGGCTGGCCAGGTTCGTGCAGAATCAACCAAACCCGAGGCGCCGACTTGCCCTCCATGGCTGCGTCCATTGCTTCGGACAAAGAGCCCTGCTCGCCGATATCGCTCATACGCGACCAGAAGGCATCACCCGGCTCAAAATCCCAGTCCTTCGCTCCCCAACCGGAAAGGTACAGAGGCAAATCGCCGGGGACTTTTCCCGCACTGTTTTGACTGTCGGCCATCAACTGATCTCCCGTTTGAATCATTCTGAACCAAATTCTGAACCAACTAGTGATTCATGCCCTGCCACGCCAGACGAAACGCCTGGGCCACCAACTCCATTTCGGCCTCGGCGATGGTTCGCACATCAACCGCCAGGCCCTCCTGATTCATACGCCCCACCAAAGCGGGGTCCCCCAAGCGCAGCCACTGGTGGCAACGCTCCAATTCGGCCTTGGGGCCGGTCCACATCAAAAGCCGCGATTCGATACTCGTGACCGAAAACGTGCCGCCACCCACACTCGAATGGCCCGGCACCACGGCAGCGGTCCAGCCCGCCGGGGCCTCGGCCACTAACTCTTGGCGCAATTTTTCAGCCCGCTCGGCCAGCACATCCAGCCCCTGGGCCAACTGGTCCAAAGTCGGAATAGCCGGACGGCCCTCTTCCCGCAAATAGGCCGTCAGGATTTCATCCAAAGCCGCGAGGGTCGTCTTGTCCACCCGGAAGGCGCGGCGCATGGGATGCTTGCGCAGCTTCGCCACTTCGGCCCGGCTGCCATAGATGATCCCGGCCTGGCAGCCACCGAGCAGCTTGTCACCGCTGCAGGTGATCAGGTCGGCGCCGGTGGCGACATCCTCTGCCAGCAGAGTTTCGCCCGCGGGCAATCCCAACTCCTCGTAGGGAAAAAATGCGCCACTGCCGGCATCGTACACCAGAGGGCAACCTTCGGCCTGACAGAGAGCCGCCAATTCGGGCACCGTCACGTCTTCGGTGAAACCTTCAACCGTGAAGTTGCTGCGGTGCACCTTGAGAATCGTTGTGCCGGGTGTCATCGCCGCGCGATAGTCCTCCAGGCTGGTCCGGTTGGTAGTCCCAACCTCCACCAGGGTGCAGCCGGTCTCGGCCAGAATTTCGTGCATGCGAAATGAGCCACCGATGGCCACCACTTCGCCCCGCGACAGGACCACCCGGCCCCCTTGGCTGAAATGCCGGACCGCCAGCCAAACCGCGGCCGCATTGTTGTTGATGATCAGGGCATCTTCGGCCCCGGCCAACAGGGCCGCTTTTTCCTCGACCATCCGGCCCCGATGCCCCCGGATACCGCTGGGCAGGTCAAACTCCAGATCCGAATTGTGCAGCGCCACGGTGCGGGCAGCTTCGGCCGCCGCAGGCGGAAAGCAGGAGCGCCCCAGATTCGTATGCACCACCACACCGGTGCCATTGAGAACCCGTGTCCATGATTTTTTCTCCAGCGTATCTTTTTTGTTTACAATTCTTTCCACAGCAAGGTTCAACAATTGCTCGCGGTTCAGAACCGGGCCCTTGGCCTTCTTCAGTTCGGCCCGCAACTCGGCCACCACGCCCTGGATCACGCGCGTCAACCACTCCTTGCGCCGTCCTTCCAAAAGGGGCGCCAAGCGGGCTTCGGCCAATAAAACACTGATTTGAGGCAACTCCCGCAAACGGGATGAAGCGTCGGACATGACAGCACCGGACCAGGCAGGGGATGGAAACAAAAAACACCGGCCAACCATGACCTTGGGGCCGGTTCGATACGCGGTGCCTAAGGTACCAGAATCATGGCCCTGTGTCCAGACAGCACTCCGTGTTTGCAGACCTCGCCCAACAGAGGTACGATGCACCGGAATCCCCCTCCCCTGCGCCCCGAACCCCGGATGGACCCATGCTTTTTCGCCGCCTCCTGCCTCTGCTCAACGCCCCCGGATCTGGCCTGATTTGCGCCGCAGCTCTCGCCCTGGCGATCGGAGGTTGCGCCGCTCCCCGCCCAGCCCCCGAGATGGTGCCCATCCCAGGCTATGAAAGCCTGCAGGAACAGCTCACGGGGCGCGATCTGACACCCCTGCACCAGCGCCGGATCGTGCTGGATCCTGGCCACGGCGGCTTTTTCAGAGGCGCCTTGGGCCCCAACGGCCTGACCGAAGCGGAAGTGAACCTGGGCGTGGCCCTGAATCTGCGCGGCCTGCTGGAATGGGCCGGGGCCGAAGTCTGGCTCACCCGCAGCGCCAACACCGATTTTCTGAGCCCCGCCGACAGTACGCTGGCTTCGGATCTGGCCATGAGAGTTTCCTTGAGCGATTCTCTGCAACCTGATGTCTTTCTTTCGATTCACCATAACAGCACCCCTGCCTTGGATCGCACGATCAACGAGACCCAGACCTACTACCCACTGAACGACGACGGGGCCTCGTTGGACCTGGCGCGCAGCATCCACCGCCACCTGGTGCTGAATCTGGGCATCCGGCCGGCCAGCATCCGGCCCGGCAATTTCCATGTGCTGCGCAACGCCACGGTGCCGGCGGTGCTGGGCGAACCGGCGATGATTTCCCACCCGGTGATGGCCGAACGCCTGAGCCTGGCGGCCAGCCAACGGTTGGAGGCCGAAGCCTACTTCCTGGGTCTGTTGGACTATTTCAGCGGCGGTTTGCCCGCCTGGAGCGGCGCGGCCAGCGACACTGTTTTTTGGGGGGCCGACGGTGATCCGACCATCCTGAGCTGGACCTTCTTCGGCAACGGCGCCCTGGCCGACTCCCAGACCGTGACTGTCATCAGCGCCGGCCCGGATCCGGCCCACACCCGCCTGACCCTTGACGGTCAGTTGCTGACCCCTCACCTGAGCCCCGATGCCCTGACCGTCAGTTGGCCATTGCCCGGCAATCTGGCCCCCACTGCGCATCTGCTGGAGCTGCAGGGGCGCAACCTGCGGGGACGGGCGACTCCCAGCCGCCGCACCCTGTTGCTGCCCCGGGCCGCGGCCACTGTGCAGGTCGCCATCATCCTGGAGAGCGGGCGGCAACGCGCGGGCTTGCGCTGGTTCACCACCTCAGGGGCCCCCGCGCCTACCGGCAGGCTGCAACTGGCTACTGGCCGTCAAATTCCGGTTGGCCCCGGGCAGCCTGACCAAATCCTGCTCGACGGGCCGAGTCAGGACTGGGCCGAAAGGCAGATCACCTTCACCGCCACCGGGGCAACCACCGCCGGCATCCCCTGTGAAGTCGCCGTGACCCACCTGACACCGGCTCAGCAACTGCATCTGGTGGAGATCAACGGCCGCCCCTTCGCCCCCGCCACGGGCTGGCAAACCCGCTTGGGTGCTGCCGGCCAGACCGCCCTGGTCACCAGCGGCACCGATCAGCCTTTGTGGCTGGAGGGAGCCGGCGTGCAACCGCTCATCGACCCGGCGCCATCTGATCCCGCTGCGCCATCTGCTCCCGCTGCGCCACGCACCGTGGCCGGATCTGCCGCCCGGTGGACGGCGACACCTCTGCTGGCTGGTCTGCTCGACATGGTCATCGTGCTGGACCCTGCCGGCGGTGGCACCACCACTGATGGCGCCGGGCCCCTGGGCCTGCGCGGAGCCGACCTGAACCTGGCCGTGGCCCAACAGGCGGCCCAGTTGCTGCGGGGCGCCGGCGCCGAAGTGCACCTGACCCGCCACGACGAAACCGCGCTGCTGCCCGTGGAGAAAGTGCGCCTGGCGGGCCAGTTGCAAGCCGACCTTTTCCTGACCATCGGGCGGCGCGCAGCCGGCGAATCCCGGGTCGTGCGCCACCATCCCGGCAGCATCGTGGGCCAGGCCTGGGCCGAGGCCGCCCTGATCGCCAGCGCCCTGTTGCCCGCCGCCAGCGGCAGCGCCCCGGATACCTGCGCGCGCGAAACAGCCTCCAGCTACCTGCTGCGCCACACCGCCTGCCCCGCTCTGGAATGGCGCCTGGATCTGCCGCAGACTGCGGCGGACGAATTGCGCCAGCTGCAGCCAGGTTGGCACCGGGCCGAAGCCCGGGCCGTGCTGCTGGCCATCACGGCCATCAGTGGCCACCCTGGGGTCTTTGCCCACACCCTGAATGTGGGCGAGATATTGGCTGGACTGGAGAATGACGGCGGCCTGCCCGCCGGCGCCGTCGACTGGGTGCAGGTCGATGGCAATCTGATCTGGTCGCCACTGCCAGTGATTGCACCTGTCTTGGGCGCGCCGAAATCCGTAGGTTCAAGTCACGGGCCCGGCCTGCCTGGCTTGTTGCCTCGGCACATCCTGGAAGTCCATGCCGGCGACAGATGGCAAGTCTGGCTGCTGGATCAGGAACGCTCCGCCTCGGGCCCCATTTGGCGCCCCAGCCTGTTGCTGGGTGATGCCAGCCAAGGGCCATGATGAATCAGGACCGGAAATCAGCGGCAGAAAGTGATCGTTTGAGCAAGAGCACGAGCCACCACTCGGCGTACACCACCCGGGCCCAAGAGGAATTCCGCAGCGGGGGCTGGAAGCGCATGCTCGGCGCGGCGGTGATCGCCGTTTGCGCCCTGATTGCCTTCATGATCTTTGGCCCCCGGGAAGAAGACATCAAGAAGCGCTTCGAGTACTACGGTGTCCGCAACGAGATACAGATCATGAACGAGATCTCCATCGACGACGGCCGCGACCTGGCTGCCCAGGTGCCCCAGTCCCTGCGTATCCCGCCCCCGCCGGCCAAGCTGGAAATCGAAGAAGACACGCCCGACCCCGATGGCACCGAGGTCATGCCCGAGGAGCGCGATGCCGACCCCAATCGCATCGACGTCAATACGAAAAACCCGTTGGAAGATTCCGAAGTCTCAGAGAACTATCAGGTGGAGATGGCGTTGCCGATGCAGTCCAATCCGGACTACTACGCCCTGCACACGCCCATACCGGACTACCCCATGGGCGCCACAGAACTGGAGCGCCGCACGCCGGTCATCGTGGTCAAAGTCGGCCTGTTTGTCGATCCGCGGGGAGATGTTTCAGAGGTGATGATTCTGGCTTCGAACGGCAGCCGGGTCTACGAAGAGGCAGCCTTGAAGGCCGTCCAGACCTGGAAATTCGGTTGGCGGGTGCCACCGGGCGCCGGACGCTGGTTGCAGTTTCCCTTCAACTTCAAGAGCCCCTACTTCACCCCTGATCGCTAGCTTCGCCGGGCATCTCGTCCAGCGGCACGGCACCTTCCTCGAATCCTTCGGGCAGGAAATCCAGCGAGTCCACCTGCGCTCCTTCAGTCAACTTCCAGCCCTGGTCAAACAGTCCGGCCGGAAAGCGCACAATGCGCTCACCGCGGAACATGCGCATCGTCGGCCCAAAGGCGACCGGTCCCTCCAGGTCCAGATCCTGATTGGCCAGACGCCGGGTCAGGGCATCCGCCAGATGGTGCCGTGTCCGGGCCCCACTCTCGGTCAGGGTATCGAGCAGCATGCGGATCGCCTGATAGGCTTTCAAGGCCTGGGCCGTAGCTTCGGGCGGATAGGTATCGGTGTTCCAGGTGCGGTTGAAATCCTCTTCCCAACGGGAAGGGAACATGACCAGATCATCGGGAAAAACAGCCCGCTCGAGCACGGTGCCCGAACGATCGCGCAACTTGTTGCTATTCCAATTACTGAGACCCAGCACCAGCGAACCGGCCCGGAAAAAGTCCAGTTGGGGGCCCAGGAGCACCATCTGATCCACCGAGGCCGGGGCAAAAATCACTTCGGGCCGCTCTTCGCGCAGCGTCAGAATGGGGTCCTTGAAATCCGTGCCCTGGGGCGGAAAACTCGCCGTCGCGACAATATTGCCGCCGCGACTTTCGATTTCCGCGGTGAAGACCTGGGCGTGGCGCCGGCCTTCGGGAGTATCCGGATGAATGATCGCGAATCGTTCCTTGAGCAGAATGGAAGTCGCCAACTGAGCCAGCAGGCGCACTTCATACAGGCCCGTGATATTCGTCTGGAAGACCGACGGACCCAGTTTCCAGATATTGTCATTGGTTGCCGTCGGGCTCAGCAATGGCACGCCGTACAGGTCACACACCACGGCCGCAGAGGCCGTCGGTGCACTCAACAAACCACCCAGGATAGCGATGCTGCCCTGCACTGAGCAGAGATCGCGGGCCACCAGTGCGCTGAGCACCGGATCGGCGCCGGTGTCTTCCAGTTTCAAGACAAACTCGGTGCCGTGTTCAAGATTGCTCTCGTTGGTGGCCAACAGGGCCGCCTCGTAAAACGCATTGCCCAGGACAGCATAGCGTCCGGTCAAGGGCACCATGACGCCGATCTGATTGGGATCCACTTCGCCCACGGGCGCCAACAACCGGCGGCCCGGGCGCACATCGGCGCCCACCAGTTCCAGAGCGGCCATCGTCCAGCGATCTTCCGGCGCGGTTGCCTCCAGGCGGGCCGCCACATCGTCGGCCACCGGATACTGACCTTCGGCCAGACTGGTCTTCACGTTCAGGAAACCCAGGTAGGTCCACAGGTCGCTATCGGGATTTTCGATCATCAAGCCATTGAGTCGGGCCTGCGGCAAGGCCTTCAGGTACACCGCCGCCCGATAAGAGCCATCGGACATTGTGCTGCGAGCGGGATCGCGGTCGTGGTAGGCAATCATGTAGGCGGCCGCAGCCAGGGTATCGCCACCGGTGGCCGCCAGTTCGGCACCTCGCAAGAGGGTCTGATCCACCAGCGGACTGGCCGGATAGCGGGCAAGCAATTCGTCGGTCAGGCCCAGGGCCCGTTTGCGGTCTTCCAGGCGCGCCGCCGAGGTCACCGCCAGGGTCAGCACTTCATCGTTGCGGGAGAAAGTCGGGTAATAATCCAGCAGGCTGGCCGCCAGGTCGAGAGCCTTGCGGTCCCGGTGCAGCGAGTTTTCACGCTTGAGCTGGGAATACAGCCGCTGGGCCTGCTCCAGTTCGGTCCCACTGAGGGACGGCTGCTTGCCGCCTCCGGCACCGCTGGAACCGCCACATCCCGCCGCAAAAGCCACCAAGAAGACCGCGCCGAGCCCCAGGACCGCCCAGATGGCCAACCGCTTCATTTTTCGGCTCGTGGTGACCTGTTCCGCCTTGCCGCTCATCCTTGCCCCCGTCATTTCAGCCTCCTGCCTAAATGCGCCGGAATTTCCGGCTACTTGACCGTAAACTCAGCAGAGGCAAGGACCATGCCGTTGGCATCGAGCACCTTGAGCTCCCATTTGCCCGTCCAGGCCGGCAATACGCGCTTGGATGACCAGGTCCGCCAATCAGCCGATCCAACAGTCAACTCAACGCGAGCCATGGTTTTGCCTTCGTAGTACCAGACGTGAGTCACGCTCGCCGGGGCCGCCAGGTGCTGAATCCGGGTCAGGCAGAAAACCCGCCCTTCCTCGGCAGAAAATCCGTCAGCGGCAAATTCGTCGGTTTGGCCGACAATCGTGCGGGTGGCGCGATCAACGCTCGTGCCAAAGAGCACTTCAACCACCGGCGCCGGCCCTTCGGCGGGGGCTTCGGCCTGGGCCCAAACCCCACCACCGCCCAGCAATAGCGCCGACATCAAAACCAGGCTCAAAACCCTCGCCGAGCAAGGCAGATTCTTCCGTGACATACTCATCCCTCCCAGTTTCAGTTCTGCCGCAAATCTTCGATCGACTGCGGATTCAGGACTTTCGGATTGTTCAGGTTCTTGTTCAGGAACTTGGCATCTTCGATCAATTCGCTATCGGGATATTCGGCGATCAGCATCAACAGGTAACGCTCGGCAATGCGGCGATCGTTCCAGGTCTCCAAAGCGATGTTGGCCGACATGAACAAGGCGTCATCAGCCTTGGGGCCCGTCGGATAGTCGGTGTGGATCATCGACAGTAATTCCAGTTTGCGCTCGGGATCGGCGATGGCCATGGCCCGGTTGAAGAGTTCCTCGGCGGTGGCGCCCTGGCCCGGCCTGTATTTGCCCAACATCGTCACGGTATGCGCCTTGCGGGCGTCCAGCAGGTAGTCCTTGATGATGGAGTTCTGCCAGCCCGGCAGCATGTCCTTCATGACCTGCCCCTCGGCTTCGGTAAAGGTCTGGGAACGCTCGTATTCGCGGTGGGTCACTTCGACCACGTGCCAGCGGTCAGCCACCTTGATCGGCTCGTGCAGGCCCATTTCCAGGCCGTACACCGCTGTGGCAAATTGTTCGGAAGCGCGAATAAAGGGAATGAATCCGCCCTTGGCGAACCAACCGGTGTTGCCGCCTTCCTTCTTGGTATCCTCGTTGGTGCTCATCTCGGCCACCACGTGAGGGAAGTTGTTCTTGTAGTCGCCAGACTGCAACCGCTGGTAGGCCAAATCCGCATCAGCCTTGCTGATCGTTTCGATGTGGCGCGCCATGACCAGGCCCTGCTGCCGGAACTTGTCCTTGTTGGCCGCAAAGTGGGCCCGCAAATCTTCCTCACCCGGCTTGTTGTCGCGCAGCAGGCCATAGTTGCGCATGGCATAGTCCAGGGTATTGCGGCGCTGGCTGATCAACTGACGGGCCACATCCTGATCGTTATAGATCTTCATGTCCATCGCACCCTGCACCATCAGCACCTGGTCGATCATCTTCTTGAGCGCCAGGCGCTCGCCGTCGGGGCCCGAAAATTCGGTCTTCAGGCGCGGCGGCAGCTCGTCAATATACAGTTCGACCATGCGCTCGGTGATCTCGATGTCCCCAACCTGGGCCACCACTTCGCTGACATCGTTGGTGAAATCACCATACAGCGGTTTCCATTGGAAGCGGTCTTCACTGGACTCGTTGCCCTGGCATCCGACCAGGGACAGCAGGGCGGCAACAACAACCATCAGGGCAAAGGAACGACGTACGGCGGACATGGCGGGTTCTCCTAGGCTGAAACGACATTGGACAAACAGAACAGGGGCAGAGACTACAACAGGTCTTCGCGACCCCGTTCTTCCAGCTTCGTGATGACTTCCTTGATTCTTTGGGCGTCCGCCTTGCGGCAGACCAGCAACGCATCCTCGGTGTCCACGACAATCATATCATGGACGCCGATCAGCGCCACCATGCGATCCTTGACCCGGATCACATTGTCCCTGCTGTCGACAGCCAGCAGGTCGGCCTGACCCCGGTTGGTTCCGTCCAGGTCGGCGGCCAATTCGCCCCACGCATCCCAGGCTCCGAGATCCGACCAGCGGAAACACGCAGGCAAGACCGTGAAGCCGGGCAGCTTTTCCATGATGGCGAAATCGATGGAATCGGCAGGGCAATCGCGATAAGCGACTTCCAACGCCTCAGCAAAGCCATCGGTTCCGAATGATTCGATGGCCGGTGCCATCATCGCGACCACGGCGGGCAAATGAGCCTCGGCCATGGCCGCAAAATGGTCCGGATTCCAGACAAACATGCCGCTGTTCCAGAAATGGCGGCCACCCCGCACATAGGTCTCGGCCGTGGCCAGATCAGGCTTTTCGACGAACCGCACCCCCTGCCGGGTGGCGCCGGAGGTGTCCTCGGTTTCGAGATAGCCATACCCGGTCTCCGGCTTGTCCGGCGGTATGCCAATGGTCACCACGGTGGCCGAAGCGGCCGCCAGCTCAAAGGCGGCGGCCAATTGGTCACGAAAGCGGTCTTCGTCGGGAATAAAGTGATCGGCCGGCAAGAGGGCCACCGGAACACCGGGCGCCAGGCGGGCGGCCACCCCCAGGCCCAAAACGGCACAGGGAGCAGTATTGCGACCAACCGGTTCGGTGATCACATGGGAAGCGGGCAATTCGGGAAGTTCGTTGCGGGTGGCCTCGGCCAGGCTGCCACTGGTGATCACCAGCACTCGTTCTGGGCCCACCAAGGGGGCGACCCGGTCATAGGTTTCGCGCAACAGGCTCTGACCACTGGCCAGCGCCTGCAACTGCTTGGGCCTGTCCGTTCGGCTCAGGGGCCAGAAGCGGGTGCCTCGGCCCCCCGCCATGATGACACAGATGCCCCGGTTCTGCGACCGGGGTGAGGTGGTCGAATCGGACATCATATCAATCCCCAGTTCGTTGGGCCCAACGCCCCGTCCAGGCCCCGGATCCGCCGGGGATGCAGTGGTCCAGTGAGTACCAGCGAATGGGTCCACCAAAGACTTCGATCAGCCAGGACCTAGGCCTTGACGACCCACACCTTGGCGGTCACTTCGACATCGGAGTGCAGCTTCACGCCCACTGTGTACACACCCAACTGCTTGATCGCCTCTTCGATGACGATCTGCTGGTGCTCAATCGTGGTGTGATCACTCTCGAGACCGGCCGCGATGTCGCGGGTGGAAACCGAACCGAAGAGCTTGTCCTCTTCGTCGGCCTCCACGGCGATGGTGCAGCTCAATTCGCCCAGCTTGGCGGCCAATTCTTCGGCGCCGGCTTTGCGCAGATCCTCACGCTTGGCCGAAAGCTTCATGTGCTCGGCGACCAGCTTGCGGTGCCCGTCGGTGGCCAGCACAGCCAGACCTTTAGGGACCAGATAATTGCGGGCGAAGCCCCGGGCCACGTTGACGGTTGCACCCATCTCGCCCAGATTTTCCACGTTCTCCATCAGGATAACTTCCATCTCAAACCACCTTAATCTTGGGGGAACGGCACAGCGGGCGTTCCTCCCAGGTCATCATCAGACTCGTCACTCAGACTCATCATCGTTGTCGTCGTCTTCAGCGAGGCTGCGGGTGGCCAGTCGGCGGAGGTCCCACCACTGATCCAAAACACCCAGCGCCACCGCTATGTAGATGCCCGGCTTCATCAAAACCGTGCCCAATATCACCCAGTAAAGCACCTGCCGTACGGTGGACATCATGCGCCTGGTCACGTAGACCTGAATCGCGAGCCCCTGCACGCTCAATACAAATGCCGCCAGCAGGGCCAGATTCAGGCCGGCCTTGCTGATCTCCGGTTGGCGGACAAAGGAAAGCCCCAGTCCCGCCACCAGCACCCACACCAGGTAGAACGGCAACCGCCATTCGGTAAACGGCGGGAACGCCCAACGGTAGGGTTTCGTTCCTCCTGCTCTGCACAACAGCCAGATCAGGGTCAGGATAATCGCCGCTTGGCCAAGAACCCCAACGGCCACGATGAACGGATAAATCCGGACAAGGTCTGCCGTCATCGTCTCGACATTGCGCTTGGCTTCAGCCAGAAGGCGGGCATTTTCAGCCTCGTCTGCACCCTGGGGAAGTCCGTCTTCCAATGCTTCGATCACCGCGTCGTTGGCGACCTGCAGCTGCTCCTGAATCGGCACCTCCAGCGAGGCATAGATCATGAGCGGCACCATAGCCAACGCCAGCACCAACAAGGTCACGTCCAGGCGCCAGTGCATTCCCAACGCCAGACCGCCCAGCAAACCCGCCACCACGTTGCCGAGATATTGCCACATGAATTCATGAGGCAAGAGAAACCAGCAGATGACAAGCCAGGCGCTGGCTGCCAAAAATGACAACCGGTACGGACGCCCAATCAGAATGGCCCCACCCCACAGCACCGACACCACGATGGGTGAAGGCAGGAGGATAATGAGACCCAGACTGGCGACCGCCTCGGACGTTGCCGCAATGCCCACCACCGCGGACATCAGCCAGGAAGATGACAAGGTCACCAACAAGGCTACCAAGGGAACTGCAAATCCCGGCCAACGGCCGGCTATGCTCAGGCGCGGCATCAAAGCGCCGTACTACCAGCAGCCCAGGGCTACCGGTAGTATTCCTTCACAAATGGCAACAGAGCCAAGTGACGAGCGCGCTTGATGGCCACGGCCAACGGACGCTGAAACTTGGGAATCGTGCCGGTGTTGCGCCGGGGAGCAATCTTGCCCCGCTCGGTCACAAAACGCCGCAAGAACTCGTCGTCCTTGTAGTCGATGGCAATCATGCCGGTCTTGCTGAAGAAGCAGACCTTCTGTTTGCCGTGCCGTCTTTTCTTTTTCTTTTTCTTGATCCGAAGATTTTTACGCGCCATCGGATTCTCCTTTATTCATAAGTCCAAAATCACAATACCCTGCGGTTGGCATCAAGCCACTATTCCGCAGCGCCGGCGTTCTCTTCGGGACGGTTCTGACGGCGCTTGGCCATCGCAACGCGGTTCCGCTCTTCCCATTCCTCGTCAACGACAACCAGGTGACGCAACACCTGATCATCCAAACGCAGGAACCTGTCGAGCTCGGCCACGACCGTGCCTTCACTCTTGAACTTGAGGAACATGTAGTTCCCCCGGCTCTCGTACTGGATCTCGTA